>Ga0315273_10000775_pt1 | contig 34675 bp, 34 predicted proteins | sample YL17G02_0_MG_FD_205753 | JGI IMG/M metagenome (GOLD analysis project Ga0315273, IMG submission 205753) | Sediment microbial communities from Yellowstone Lake, YNP, Wyoming, USA - YL17G02_0 | ecosystem: Environmental > Aquatic > Freshwater > Lake > Sediment | place: USA: Wyoming | collected...
GGAAGCCGGCGCGAAGGAAGGGTAGGCACGTTTCTATGAAAACAGGGAGCGAACGGCTATTATAACCGCGCCGTCGCTGCCCCAGCGGCTCGTGGTCACCTCCGCCCGCCTCGCCACTTCACCATGACCACGCCGAACGACCTCAAGAACGCCGGGCTCAAGGCGACCGCGCCGCGGCTCAAGATCATCAATCTTTTCGAGACGTCCAAGGTACGCCACCTCACCGCCGAAGACGTCTATCGGCAGCTGCTGACCGAAGGCCTCGACATCGGTCTCGCCACCGTCTACCGGGTGCTCACGCAGTTCGAGCAGGCGGGCCTGCTCGTCCGCCACCATTTCGAATCCGGCAAGGCCGTGTTCGAGTTGAACGAGGGAACCCACCACGACCATCTCGTCTGCATGCAGTGCGGGCGGGTCGAGGAATTCTACGATCCCGAGATCGAGAAACGGCAGGCGAAGGTCGCGCGCGACCGCGGTTTCACGATCACCGAGCACGCGCTGTACCTGTACGCCGAATGCGTGAAGCCCAACTGTCCGCACCGCCGCACCGGTAACAGCTGACCGCGGACGGACACGGGCGAACGCCCCGGCCGCGCGTGGTCCTCTGGCGATGCCGGCGGCAGCGGTTCCCCCGGCCGGCGGTGGTCCGGGCCGCCCCGTCGCTCAGGCGGGCATCTCGCGGCGGCTGAAATCGGCGATGCGAAAACCCAGCAGCCACAGGGCGCCGAAGTAGGCGAGCATTCCCGCCGCAATGACGGCCGCCATCCGACCGACCTTCACCCACAGGCCGGCCGCGAGCCAGAACGACGGCGGACCCGCGATCAGGGCCAGGAGCCCGCCAAGGACGCACAGGGCGACCGCGAGCTTCCACAGGAACCCGAGCCACCCGGGTCGCGGCGTGTAGATGCCCTGCTTGCGCAGAAACCGGAACAGCAGCGCGGCGTTGAGGCACGCGCCGAGCGAGGTCGCAAGCGTGAGCCCCGCGTGGCCCAACGGGACCATCAGGATCACCGCGAAGGTCTGCGCGACCAGCACGGTGACGAACGCGATCTTCACCGGCGTCTTCATGTTCTGGCGCGCGTAGAAGCCCGGCGCGAGGATCTTCACCAGGATGATGCCGAGGAGGCCGAGGCTGTAGCCCAGCAGCGCCCGCTGCGTCTGCACGACATCGTCGACGGTGAACCGGCCGTACTGGTACAGCGTCGACACCAGCGGCAGCGCGAGGATCCACAGCGCGACGGCGGCCGGCAGCGCCAGCAGGAAGGCGAGGCGCATGCCCCAGTCGAGCAGCGACGAGTACTCCGCCGGGTTCGCATCGGCGTGATGCTTCGCGAGCGCCGGCAGCAGGACCGTGCCCAGCGCCACGCCGAGCAGCGCGCTGGGAAATTCCATCAGGCGGTCGGCGTAGGTGATCCACGAAATGCGCCCGTCGCCCAGCGTCGACGCGAGCTGGGTGTTGATCAGCGCGGAGATCTGCGCGGCCGAGACGCCCAGCACCGCCGGCCCCATCGCCGTCAATACGCGGCGCACCCCGTCATCGCGCCAGTCGAAGCGCGGTCGCGGCAGCATCCCGATCGCGAGCAGGGGCCTGATCTGCAGTGCGAGTTGCGCGACACCGCCGATCAACACGCCCCATGCCAGCGCGACGATCGGCGGATCGCAGAACGGCGCGAGAAAAAGCGCGGCGCCGATGATCGAAAGGTTGAGCAGCACCGGCGTGAAGGCGGGGATCGCGAACAGCCGGTAAACGTTGAGCACGCCGCCGGCGAGCGACACCAGCGAGACGAACAGGAGGTAGGGGAACACGATCCGGATCATTTCCGTCGTGAGTTCGACCTTCCCCGGCGTCTGCGCGAAACCGGACGCGAGCGCGTAGACCAGCCATGGCGCGGCCAGCACCCCCGCGGCCGTCAGCAGGAGCAGCGAAACGGCGAGGATCGTGCCGACGCGCCCGACCAGTGCCGCCGTCTCGGCGTCCCCGCGCTGGCGCCGGTATTCGGTCAGGATCGGCACGAACGCCTGCGCGAACGCCCCTTCGGCGAACAGCCGCCGCAGGATGTTGGGCAGCCGGAACGCGGCCTCGAACGCGTCCATCTGCAAGCCGGCGCCGAAGGCCGTCGCCTTGAGGCTCTCCCGCGCGAGCCCGGTGATCCGCGACAGCAGCGTCATCCCGCTGATCGTCGACAGCGTCTTGAGGAGGTTCATCGCGGGAAGGGCAAGGCGGGGGGAGCGCTGCAGTGCGGCGGGATCGGACACCGAAGCCCGTATTGCCCGAGGAGCGAAAAGCGGTTATTATGCTCGGTCTTTTTCGGCTACTCCAGAACCAGAAGGATTTCGAGTCATGGCTAACAGCGCCCAAGCCCGCAAACGTGCCCGACAGGCAGAAGAAACCCGGCAGCACAACGCGAGCCTCAAGTCGGCCCTGCGCACCGCGGTCAAGAAGGTCCGCAAGGCGATCGCGGCCGGCGACAAGACCGCCGCCACGAGCCAGCTGAAGGCCTCGCAGGCCGTGATCGACCGCATCACGGACAAGAAGATCGTCCACAAGAACACCGCTTCGCGCACCAAGTCGCGTCTCGCGCAGGCGATCAAGGCCCTCGCCTGACCTGCACGGCAGCGATGTAAGGGAAGGGGCCGATCGCGCGATCGGCGGCAAAGGGCGCCCACCGGCGCCCTTTCTGCTGGCGGCGGCTGAATGCGGCGCGACTTCTCCGGTCCGCGCGCCCGCGCAAGGTCGCAAACTGACGAAATCGGTCGGAGCCCCGGCCCCGAAGCGCGAGTCCGGGGAAGGAACTTCCACGCCTCGACCACCGGTTTCGATCCCCGGGCAGGACGCCCGAGGGCGCCGGTCGTGGCGTCGGCACGGGCGGGGCATGCCAATTGCTTTGCCTTCACTTCGACCAGCGAGTGCTGCCCCCCATTTTTCACCCGCCATTTGACCCATCTCGCCGACGATCTCTGGGACGACCTTTTTCGCAATCCGGCGGAGGCCTGCGCACGCGCGAAGGTGCTGCTTGCGAGCGGCGAACGGGCCGACGACCTCGAATCGGCCTGGGCCAGGCTGACGGTCGGCTACCACCACCTGTTCTTCACGGTCCGCCCGACCGAGGCCTGCGCATGGCTGGCACAGGCGCGGTCGCAGTTTGCCGATCTCCACGAAAGGCGAGGCGAACTCCTGGCAAGAGCAGGCATCGCCCGGCTTATGATCGTCGAGGAAACGCCGCTCGCCGCTCTCGACCGGCTGCTCGAAATCTATCCGGAGACCGAGAAACTGCTGTCGCTGCAGGACCGGTTCTGGGTGGCGAGCACGCTGGCCGCCGCGTACTACTACACCAGCCGGATCGACGAGGCGATCCGGCATCTCTACGACGGCCTGGAAATGCTGCGGTCGATGGCGCCATCGCCGCAACTGCCCGCCGTGATGGCCAATCTGGCCGCGGCGCTGGTGGCCGTCGGCGACCACGAGCCGGCTTGCGAACTCGCCCGGGACGCCCTCGGGCTGCTGGCGCACGTCCGCAATCCACAGGCGGAGCTCGCCGCCCGTACCAATCTAGCGGAGTCGCTGCTCGCGCTAGGCCGCCCCGACCTGGCGCTCGCGGAAGCGGACGCGATGGTCGCGCTCGCGACCGCCGCACCCGGCGTGCCCCCACAGAATCATTTTTGCGCCGTCGCGGCCGAGACCTACGCGCTGCATGCCCGGCACGGCGATGCCGGGCGCTGCGCGGCGATCGCGAAAACCATCCGGGACCGCTATCCCGGCAGCCATAACGAGGTCCACTATCGCTGGAGCGTGGCGGTGCTGGCGGCCGCCGGTGGCACCCAGGAGGCGGCGATCACAGCGCTGGAGCACGCCGTCGAGGCCGCCGAAAGCTTGATGCATGCGCCGACGATCTGCAAGGCGCACGAGGGGCTCGCCGAGCGTTACGCCGTCCTCGGCCGCTTCGAAGAGGCCTGGCGGCACCAGCACCAACTCACCGCCGCGCAGGTGCAGCGGCTCGGGAATCGCGCCCACGTGAAGTACTACCTGCTCAAGGTGCAGCACGAATTGCAGCACGCGCGGGTCGAGCGCGACCGAGCCGACCGGCAGCGGCAGGAGACGCTCACGCTCAACGGGCAGCTCGAACGGCTCAACGCCGAACTCCACCGCAAGGTGCGGGAAATCGAGACCCTGCAGTCGCAGCTGGCCACCGAAGCGATGCTGGACCCCCTCACGCGCCTGTTCAATCGCCGCTACCTCGACGCCGCGATGCCAGGCCTGCTCGCCGCCGCCGAACGCCGCGGCGAACCCCTCGCGGTGGCGCTGGTCGACATCGACCACTTCAAGCGCATCAACGACCGTTTCGGCCACCCGGCCGGCGACGCGGTGCTGGTACGGATCGCGGAACTGTTCGCCAACTCGATGCGATCCTCCGACATCGTGTGCCGTTACGGCGGCGAAGAGCTCTGCGTCGCGCTTCCCGATACCGGCGGCGCGGGCGCCCTGACTGCCCTTTCCGGGCTTGCGGCGCGCCTTCGCCAGCTTGCGATCCGCTGGGAAGGCCACACCATTGACGGGCTCACGTTTTCGGCCGGGGTGGCCGTCTATCCGGCGCATGGCCGGTCGTTCACGGGATTGGTCGCGAGCGCCGACCGGGCGCTCTACGCGGCGAAAGGGGCGGGGCGGGACCGGATCCACATCGCGGCGGCCACCCGGGTATCGAATCGCGGCCGCGCGTCGAAGCGATCCGCCGCCGCCTGAATGCCGGCATCGCGTGCTAATATATTGTTTTGATTGAAGTTGGCGCGTGCTCGCTCCGGCAGCGGCGCCGCGCGTCCGGATCGGCCCCATGCCTCCCAAGCACTTCCTCCAGCTCAAGGATTTCAGCCGCGACGAACTCGACTACCTGTTCCTGCGCACACGCTGGATCAAGGATCGCTTCAAGCGTTACGAGATCTACCAGCCGCTGCGCGACCGGACGCTGGCGATGGTGTTCGAAAAGGCCTCGACCCGCACGCGGGTGTCGTTCGAGGCAGGCATGAACCAGCTGGGCGGGATCGCGATCAACCTCAATCGCGGCGACACCCAGCTCTCGCGCGGCGAGCCGATCGAGGACGTCGCCCGCGTCATCTCGCGCATGGTCGACGTCGTGCTGATCCGCACGTTCGAGCAGTCGATCATCGAGCGCTTCGCCACGCATTCGCGCGTGCCGGTGATCAACGGCCTCACCAACGAATATCACCCCTGCCAGATCCTCGCCGACATCTACACGTACATCGAGCATCGCGGCCCGATCACCGGCAAGACCGTGGCCTGGATCGGCGATTCCAACAACGTGTGCAACACGTGGCTGCAGGCGGCGATCGTGTTCGATTTCAACGTGCACGTGTCGACGCCGCCGGGCTACGAAGTCGAGCCGGAGCGCGCGGGGATCCTCGACGACAGCCACTACGAATCGTTCGCCGATCCGCGCGACGCCTGCCGCGGCGCCGACCTCGTCACCACCGACGTGTGGACCAGCATGGGCTTCGAGGCCGAGAACGAGGAGCGGCGGCACAAGTTCGAACACTGGATGGTGGACGCAGCCATGATGCGGCAGTCGAACCCCGACGCGCTCTTCATGCACTGCCTTCCCGCGCACCGCGGCGAGGAAGTCTCGGCCGAGGTCATCGACGGCCCGCAGAGCGTCGTCTGGGACGAGGCCGAGAACCGCCTGCATGCGCAGAAGGCGCTGCTGGAGTACCTCGTCTGCGGACGGGTGAACCCGTGACGCCCATCCTGCGTCTTGTCACCGCGCTGGCCCTGCTGGGCACCGCCGCGGCCCCCTCGGCGCAGACCTGGCCGGACAGGACGATCAGGTTCGTCGTTGCCGCCCCCGCCGGAAGCTCGCTCGACGTCCTCGCGCGGGTCATCGGCGACAGGCTCAAGGATCCGCTCGGCCAGCCGGTGGTCGTCGAGAACAAACCCGCCGCCGGCGGCACGGTGGCGACCGCGGAAGTGGCCAAGGGTCCGGGCGACGGCTACGCGATGGTGCTCGCCTTCAACGGACCGCTCGCGTTCGGCCCGCTGCTGCAGAAACTCCCCTACGACGTGCCGAAGGATCTGGCACCCGTGATCATCACGTCCAGCCAGCCCAACGTGCTGGCCGTCAATGCCCAGTTGCCGGTGAAGACGGTGCCGGAACTGGTCGCCTACGCAAAAGCCAATCCCGGCAAGTTGAGCTATGCGTCGGTCGGCAACGGCAGTTCGTCGCACCTCAACATGGAGCTGCTGAAGTCGGTCGCCGGCTTCGATGCGGTGCACGTGCCCTTCAACGGATCGCCGCCCGCGGTCACCGCCACGGTCCAGGGTGAAACGCAGATGATGTTCGCGGTGATGCAGCCGCTGCAGCCGCAGGTGCAGGCCGGGAAGCTGCGCGCCCTCGCGGTGACGTCCGCGCGGCGCTTCCCGTTGCTGCCGGACCTGCCGACGATCGCCGAGGCCGGCTATCCCGGCTTCGAGGCGCTGGCGTGGAACGGCGTGCTGGTCGCGGCCGCCACGCCCAAGCCGATAGTCGCGCGGCTCAACGCCGAGATCAACGCAATCCTCAAGATGCCGGCTGTCGTGGCGAGGATGAACGCCGCCGGCTTCGACCTGATCGGCGGCACCCCCGAGGATTTCGGCAACCTGATCCGGGGCGAGACCGAGAAATGGGCGCCCGTCATCCGCAAGCTCGGGCTCAAGGTCGATTGATTGGGGCAAGAAACCGGGGACAGACCACGTTTTCCTTGCGCGATGCCGGCGCGTCGTGGCGCGATCGCCGACAGGAAAACGTGGTCTGTCCCCGGTTTCTTTGTCCCCGGTTTCTTGCGCAAGGAAAACGTGGTCTGTCCCCGGTTTCTTGCCCGATTCGGGCAAAGCCGTATTACGGCTCTGACCCCAATCGCGGCAGCGGCGAGTCCTCCGACGATTGCAGGAGCCCGGTCTTCATGTAGGTGAGGATCTTGTCGCGGGTGTCGCTGATGTCGAGGTTGCGCATCGTGAGCTGGCCGATGCGATCCTGCGGCGTGAATGACGAGGCGCCCTTCTCCATCGTGAGCCGCTCGGGCTTGTACGTCAGGTTCGGGCTCGTCGTGTCGAGGATCGAGTAGTCGTTGCCGCGCCGCAGTTCCAGCGTCACCTCGCCCGTGACCGCGCGCGCGACCCAGCGCTGCGCGGTCTCGCGGAGCATCATCGCCTGCGGGTCGAACCAGCGTCCCTGGTAGAGCAGCCGCCCGAGCCGGCGGCCGCCGTCGCGGTACTGCTCGATGGTGTCCTCGTTGTGGATGCCGGTGACGAGACGCTCGTAGGCGATGTGCAGCAGCGCCATTCCGGGCGCCTCGTAGACGCCGCGGCTCTTGGCCTCGATGATCCGGTTCTCGATCTGGTCGCTCATGCCGATGCCATGCCGGCCGCCGATCGCGTTGGCCTCGAGCACGAGGGCAACTTCGTCGGCGAACGCGATTCCGTTCAGAGCGACCGGACGCCCCTCGTCGAAGCGGACGGCAACAGCCTCCGGCTTGACGGCGACGTCGTCGCGCCAGAACGCGACACCCATGATGGGCTCGACGATCTGCATGCCCTTGTCGAGGAACTCGAGGTCCTTCGCCTCGTGCGTCGCGCCCAGCAGGTTCGAGTCGGTCGAATACGCCTTCTCGGCGCTCATCCGGTAGCCGAAGCCGGCGCGCGTCAGGTACTCCGACATCTCCTTGCGGCCGCCGAGCTCGTCGATGAAGGTCGCGTCGAGCCACGGTTTGTAGATGCGCAGATTGGGGTTGGCGAGGAGCCCGTAGCGGTAGAAGCGCTCGATGTCGTTGCCCTTGTACGTGCTGCCGTCGCCCCAGATATGGACGTCGTCGTCGCGCATCGCGACGACGAGCATCGTGCCGGTGACGGCGCGCCCGAGCGGCGTCGTGTTGAAGTAGGTCGCCCCGGCGGTCGAGATGTGGAACGCACCCGCCTGCAGCGCCGCGATCCCCTCGGCGACGAGCGCCGCGCGGCAATCGACGAGCCTTGCGCTTTCCGCGCCGTACTGCCGCGCGCGGCGCGGAATTTCGTCGTAGTCCGGTTCGTCCGGCTGGCCGAGATTCGCCGTGTACGCATAGGGAATCGCCCCTTTCGCCCGCATCCAGTGCAGCGCGGCGCTCGTGTCGAGACCGCCGGAAAACGCAATGCCGACCTTCTGGCCGACGGGAAGATCCTGCAGGATGTGCGACATGACGGGGTATCTCGGGCCAGACGGGAAAGGGGTTCATTTTAGCCGGAAAGATCGGCTTCGCCGCGTAGCGCGTGTTGTCCGCCTCCGGCGATCATGTTAGGGTCCTGCGGTTCCGAATCCTTTCCGGCCCACCATGCCCTCATTCGACATCATCTCCGAAGTGAACCAGGTCGAGGTGCGCAACGCCCTCGACCAGACCAACAAGGAAGTCTCGACGCGGTTCGACTTCAAGGGATCGGACGCGCGGGTCGAACACGCCGAAAAGACGCTGACGATCTACGCCGACGATGAATTCAAGCTGAAGCAGGTCACCGACATCCTGACGGGCAAGCTCACGAAGCGCGGCGTCGACGTCCGCGCGCTCGAGTACGGCGACCCGCAGAAAGTGTCGGGCAACAAGGTGAAACAGGTCGTAACGGTCCGCGTCGGGATCGAGCAGGAACTGTCCAGGAAAATCGTCAAGCTGATCAAGGACAGCAAGGCGAAAGTGCAGGCGTCGATCCAGGGCGACGCCGTGCGCGTGTCCGGTACCAAGCGCGACGATCTGCAGGACGCGATCGCGCTGGTGAAAAAGTCGATCACCGATTTCCCGGTCCAGTTCGGCAATTTCCGCGACTGAGCGCGGCCCACGGGCGCGCGCGCGTTGAGGCGCGTGGTCGCCACTGCGCGCGGCTCGCGGCCCGCCGGTCGTGTGTTGACCGGCTGCCGCGAGCCGTCCCGCGCAGTCGACCCACTGCTTGCGCCGGATCGCGCCCGCGCCCCGGGCCTCGCCCGCGCCGGGCACATTCCACGTCGGATTCCCGGGAACCGTTGACGCGCCGACAATGATCGCAAAATCGCGGTCGATCCCCGTTTCCGCGGCCGGTTACGCGAAGTCGGCCACCAGCGCCTTGCGCGTCGCGTCGCCAACCGCTGCGATCGCGACCCTGTACGCGGCATGGTCGACGCCGATGCCAAGGCCGACGCCGTACTTGAGCGCCGCAACCATTTCCGGCGTGAACTCGAAGCGCAGGAAATGCACCGCCGCGGTCTTTTCGTCGTTCTCGCGCGGCAGGTCCTCGTCGGCGATCGCGGCAACCCTGGCGCACCCTTCGACCTGCACGTAGACGTTCGCCTCGATACCGCGCAGCGTCGCGAGCGCCACCTTGCGCTCCTCGACGTCCTCGTACTCGATCAGCATCGTCGCCTTGAAATTCGACCCGTCCGGAACGAGCGGGTTGTACGCATCCAGCTCGTCCGCGATGCCCGCCTCCTCGAACGTCTTCTCGATCCGCAGCATTTCCTGGATCTGGTAGCGGACCGTCAGCTCGTCCTCGAACAGCAGCGTCACATGCTCGCCCAGGTGCACCGTGCGGGCCTTCTTGTGCGCGATCACCTTCGCCCGAAAATCCTTGCGCGCTTTGGCATAGGCTTCGAGCGTCAGCAGCGATTCGCGGGTGATCCGGGTCATGGTGTCCATCCTCAGTGCTGGCCCGTGATCGGGCCGTCCTTGAACAGCGCGTCGCGCAGCTCGCGGTCGAACACGGGGTTGCGGCGGCGGATCCACTCGAGCGTCATCGACGCGTGCTCGATCTCCTCGTCGCGGTTGTGCGCAAGGATCCTGGAGAGCTCGGGATCGGTGCAGGCGTCGACGCGCTGGTTGTACCAGTCGACCGCTTCGAGCTCCTCGATCAGCGAAATGATCGCACGGTGGAAGTCCATCGTCTCCGGAGAGAGCTTGTCGATCGGCTCGTGATAGCCTTCGTGTGCCATGGCGGTTTTCCTTTCCGTTGGGAGCGGCCGTCAGAGGCCGTAGGCGATCCGCACCAGCGTCAGCGGGTGCTCCTTCTTCGCGTGGTGCGGCGTCCCGGATTCGTCGATCCCCTGCAGGATCCGCCGTCCGGCGATCGGGCAGTCGGAACTGATGAAATCCGGTTCCGCCTGCGCCATCTGGCCGAACACCGGCCGGCCGATCTTCATCGACGCGGCATAGAACTCGGTCTTGACGCCGTATGTTCCATCGTGGCCCGCGCAGCGCTCGACCGTGGTGACCGTGGTCTCGGGCACCCACTCCAGCACCTCGCGCGTCTTCTGGCCGACGTTCTGCACCCGCGAGTGGCAGGGAATGTGATAGCTCACCTTGCCGAGCGGTCGCCGGAAATCCTTCTTCAGCAGGCCGTCCTTGTCGCGGAGCACGAGATATTCGAACGGGTCGAACATCGCGTCGGCCACCGCCTTCACGTCGTCGTCCTCGGGAAAGATCAGCGGCAGCTCCAGTTTGAACATCAGCGTGCACGACGGGACCGGCGTCAGGATCGCGTAGCCGTCGCGGGCCAGCGCCGCGAGCGCGGGAATGTTGATGTTCTTCAGCTTCTCGACCGTTTCGAAATCGCCCAGTTCCAGCTTGGGCATGCCGCAACAGGCCTCCTTTTCGACGGTGCGGAAAGGGACCTCGTTGTGGGCGAGGATCTTGACGAGGTCATGCCCGATTCCAGGCTCGTTGTAATTGACGTAGCACGTCGAGAAGATCGCCACCTTGCCGGGCGTGCGCTGTCCGTCGCGCACCGGCCAGGCCACCGTCGTGCCGGCCGTCTCGCGGAACCGCGCGCCGTTGTAGGGCGGCAGCTGGGCCTGCCTGGCCACACCCAGCACCTTGTCCATCGCCGCGCGCGCCGAAGGCATGCGGTTGACCTTGTTGACCACCTGCACGACGACCGGAATGGTCGCCAGCTTGCCGAGGCGGTCGGTGCTCGTGAGCAGGCGGTCGCGCAACGGCGCGCCCGACTGCTTGAAGCGCACGGCCTTCGCGCGCAGCATCAGGTGCGGGAAATCGAGGTTCCACGGGTGCGGCGGCACGTACGGGCACTTCGTCATGTAGCAGACGTCGCACAGGTAGCACTGGTCGACGACCTTCCAGTAGTCGGCCTTGGCGACACCGTCGACCTCCATCGTCTTGCTCTCGTCGACAAGATCGAACAGCGTCGGGAACGACTGGCACAGGCTCACGCAGCGGCGGCAGCCGTGACAGATGTCGAAGACGCGCTCCATCTCCTTCATCAGCGCATCCTCGGCGTAGAACTCGGGGTTGCGCCAGTCGAGCGCATGGCGCGTGGGCGCCTGCAGGTTGCCTTCGCGGATGGTCATCGTGGGCTCGTCGCAAGTGTGGCGCCGCGAAGCACCGGGGCACAAGCCGCCAGCGGCGGTTGCGAACGGCTCTCCACGGGGAGGAATCGGCGGTGCGCCGCCGCGAGGGTGGCGCACCGGCGGCAATCCGGCCGGCGCGGACCCTGCGCCGGCCGGGGCCTTGCCGCGCTCCGTCAGTCCGTCAGCGCATCGAGGGCCTTCTGGAACCGGTTGGCATGCGACCGCTCGGCCTTGGCGAGGGTTTCGAACCAGTCGGCGATCTCGTCGAATCCTTCGCCGCGGGCGGTCTTGCCCATGCCGGGATACATGTCGGTGTATTCGTGCGTTTCACCGGCGACCGCGGCCTTCAGGTTCTGCCGCGACGCGCCGATCGGGAGCCCGGTCGCCGGATCGCCGACCTGCGCCAGATAATCGAGGTGTCCGTGCGCGTGCCCGGTCTCGCCTTCCGCGGTCGAGCGGAACAGCGCGGCAACGTCGTTCTGACCTTCGATGTCGGCCTTGTTCGCGAAATACAGGTAGCGGCGATTGGCCTGCGATTCGCCGGCGAATGCATCCTTGAGGTTGCCGTGGGTCTTGGTACCGTTGAGATTCTTCACGTGGATCTCCATGAGTGGGTGGCGCCCTTGCAATCGGCCCCGGCGTCGCCGGGAGCGGCGAATCGACCGGCTGCGCCAATGACGTTGCCGACGACACTGCAATTGTGCGCGCCCCGGCTCCCCTACGTCCAATCGATTGTTCGAATCAACTGGATAGGCTGCGTCAATCGGAGGCGCACCGGATGGGCACGCACATCACGGCCGCTACGGCGAGCTGCGGGGGCAGCGCCGAGCGGGTACCTGCGCCGGGGCTCAGAGGCTCAGAGTTTTTCGAGCGTGCCCGAGCCGCGCGCCAGAAGGCGGCCGATCGAGGCGCAAAGCGCAGCCATAGCTCGGGCTAGGGCGAGCATTGGCAACGACGAGCGGGCGTCTTCTGGCGTGATGAGCGGGCATGATCGAAAGACTCTCAGCCTCTCAGTCGATGCGCTCGTACGCCGGCAGCGTGAGGAAGTCGATGAACGTGTCGTTGTTGACGAGGTCGGCAAATATCGACGCCGCCTCTTCGTAGCGTCCGGTCGCCCAGGCGGCGCCCAGCAGCGCGCGGATCTTCGCGAGCTCCTCGGGAATCATCGCGGCGACCATCGCCTTCGTGATCTTGCGGCCGTCGTCGAGCTTGCCCTTGGGCGAGCGGATCCACTGCCACACCTGCGACCGCGAGATCTCGGCGGTGGCCGCATCCTCCATCAGGTTGAAGATCGGCACCGCGCCCTGCCCCGCGAGCCACGCGCCGACATACTGGATCGCGACGTTGATGTTGAGGCGCAGCCCGCGCTCGGTGATCGGCGTCTCCGGCTCGAAGGTGATCAGGTCGGCGGCGGTGGTCCGCACGTCCTCGCGCCGGCGGGTCATGATCTGGTTCGGTCCCGGCATCAGGCGGTTGAACGCCTCAAGCGCGACCGGCACCAGGCCCGGGTGCGCGACCCACGTGCCGTCGTGGCCGTACGTCGCTTCGCGCTCCTTGTCCGCCTTCACCTTGGCGAACGCTTCGGCGTTCGCCGCTTCGTCGTTCTTCACCGGGATCTGCGCCGCCATCCCGCCCATCGCGTGGATGTTGCGGCGGTGGCAGGTCTTGATCAGCAGCTCGGCATAGCTCTTGAGGAAGTGCGTGGTCATCGTCACCAGCGCGCGGTCGGCGAGGCAGAACTCCTTGTGGTTCCGGAACTTCTTGATGCACGAGAAGATGTAGTCCCAGCGGCCGCAATTGAGGCCCGCCGAGTGCTCGCGCAGCTCGTACAGGATTTCGTCCATTTCGAACGCCGCGAGCAGGACCTCGATCAGCACCGTGGCCTTGACCGAACCCTGCGGGATGCCGAGGTCGTTCTGCGCCATCACGAAGATGTCGTTCCACAGCCGCGCCTCGAGGTGGCTCTCGAGCTTCGGCAGGTAGAAGTACGGGCCGCCGCCGCGCGCGACCAGCTCACCCGCGTTGTGGAAGAAATACAGCGCGAAGTCGAAGATGCCGCCGGAGATCAGCGCGCCGTCGATGCGCACGTGCTTTTCCGGCAGATGCCAGCCGCGCGGCCGCACGAACAGCACCGCGGTCTTCTCGTTCAGCTTGTACGTCCTGCCTTCGGGCGACGTGTAATCGATCCGGCGGCGAATGGCGTCGCGCAGGTTGATGTGACCCTGGATGTTGTTGTCCCACTTCGGCGTGTTGGCGTCCTCGAAGTCGGCCATGAACACACTGGCGCCGGAATTCAGGGCGTTGATGACCATCTTGCGGTCGACCGGACCGGTGATCTCGACCCGGCGATCCACGATGTCGCCGGAGATCGGCGCGCACACCCAGTCAGCGTCGCGAATCGCCCGGGTTTCCGGGAGGAAATCCGGCAGCTTGCCGGCGTCGAGCTCGCTCTGCCGCGCGGTGCGCCGCGCGAGCAGCTCGTCACGGCGGCCGCCGAACGCGCGCTGCAGCCTGGCCGCGAACGCGACCGCCTCGGGCGTCAGGATCTGCGCGAATTCGGGAGTGATGCGGCCGGTGATCTCGATGCCGGGACCGTAGCTGGGGGTGCTCATGAACGTGGAATCCTAAAGGGGGGTTCGCAGAACCGTGCCGTGGCGCGTCGAGCGCCGCGGCACGAGAAAAGGGGAGCCGCTTCCAGGCAAATTTTACCCGATTCGACCCCCGCCTACGAATGCAGGCAACAGCCTCTCAGGCGTAGTTGACGCGCCGGGCGACCGGCTGCGGCAGCATCCCCTGCGCGATTCCGCGATTGACGGCACTGACGACGGCACGCAGCGTCGCAGTGACGATGTTGGGGTCGAGGCCGACGCCGTACACGGTCTGCTCGGTGCCGACGCGCAGTTGCACATACGCCACGGCGGTCGCGTCCTCGCCGGCGCCGACGGCGTGCTCGTGGTAGGTCTGGACGTGAATGTCGAGGCCGCCTTCGCCGCGCAGCGCGTGGACGAACGCGTCGACCGGGCCGTTGCCTGATCCGGTCAGCACCCACTCGACGCCGTCGAGCGAAAGGTGGGCGGCGAGCTGCTCGATCGTTCCATCGGACACATTGTGCTGGGCGCGGTGGCCGCCATAGGCGAGCGGCATCGTCGCGGCGACGTACTCGCGGTCGAAGGCGGCGCGAATGTCCGCCGGCGCAAGCTCCTTGCCCGTGGCATCGGCGATGCGCTGGATCACCTGCGAGAACTCGATCTGCAGGAGGCGCGGCAGCGCGAGGCCGTAATCGCGCTCGAGCAGGTACGCGATCCCGCCCTTGCCGGACTGGCTGTTGACGCGGATCACGGCGTCGTAGGTGCGGCCGACATCCGCCGGATCGATCGGCAGATACGGGACATCCCACACCAGGTTGCCGCGCGCCATCTCGGCAACGCGGGCCGCGAGGCCCTTCTTGATGGCATCCTGGTGCGAGCCGGAGAACGCGGTGAACACGAGGTCGCCGCCGTACGGATGGCGCGGATGCACGGGCAGCTGGTTGCAGTGCTCCACGGTCCGGATGATCTCGTTGATGTCCGAAAAATCGATGCCCGGATCGATGCCCTGAGTAAGGAGATTGAGGCCGAGCGTCACCAGGCAGACATTGCCGGTGCGCTCGCCGTTGCCGAACAGGCAGCCCTCGACGCGCTGCGCGCCCGCCATCAGCGCCAGCTCGGCTGCGGCGACGCCGCAGCCGCGATCATTGTGCGGATGCACCGACAGCACGATCGCGTCGCGACGGGCGAGGTGGCGCGACATCCACTCGACCTGATCGGCGTAGACGTTGGGGGTCGCCATCTCGACGGTCGCCGGCACGTTGACGATCATCCGGTGCGCGGACGTGGGCTGCCAGACGTCGCCGACCGCATCGCACACGTCGACGGCGAAGTCGAGCTCGGTGGCGGTGAAGCTCTCCGGCGAATACTGGAACACCCAGTGCGTGCCCGGGTAGTCCCGCGCGCAATCGCGGACGACCTTCGCGCCCCCGACCGCGATGTCCCGGACCGCCGGGCGGTCGAGCCCGAAGACGATGCGCCGCTGCGCCGTCGAGGTCGAGTTGTAGACGTGTACGATGGCCTGTTTCGCACCGGCGAGCGACTCGAACGTGCGCCGGATCAGCGGCTCCCGCGCCTGGGTCAGCACCTGCACCATGACGTCGCCGGGGATGAGGTCTTCCTCGACCAGCTTGCGCACGAAATCGAAATCGGTCTGCGACGCCGCCGGGAAGCCGATTTCGATCTCCTTGTAGCCGAGGCCGACGAGGAGTCGGAACATCCGCATCTTGCGTTCGGCGTCCATCGGCTCGATCAGCGCCTGATTGCCGTCGCGCAGGTCCACGCTGCACCAGACGGGCGGTTCGGTGATCACGCGGGACGGCCATTGCCGGTCGGGCAAGGCAATCGAGGCAAACGGTCGGTACTTGGCGGACGGGTCGATGTTCATCGGTGGCTCTCACGCGTGGCGTCGATGCATGCGGAAGCGTTCTCCGGAGTTCCGGGGAACGGCACTGGGTACAGCTCGAAGCGAGGGGGGGTGAGTTATCTGCGCGCGGGGCGCAGCAGAAGCAGCAGGCCGCCCGGGAGGGGGCGAAGCGCGGGGAGCGCGGGACGGCCGTCGAATTGCAATTTGCTGTTCATGGCGCGCAACTATAGCAAGAACCCCGCGCCCGCCGCAAGTAGCAGCAGGAAAGGCGAGTCGACGCCGCCGGGCGCGCGGCCGAAGACCGTGCCGGCCTCACGGCAGGACCTCGATCGAGCCCGCAGCGAGGACGGCTCCGTCCGCGGCGACGAGCTGGAGCTGCAGCGGCGGGCTCGCGCCGACGACCCGCACCAGCACGTCGACTCCGCTGCGCCGGCCGAACCACCGGCGCGTTCCCAGATCCTCGTAATGCGTGACTTCACCGCGCCCGACGCAGACGCCGGCCGCATCGCGCACCCATAGGCGGGCGCCGCCCGCCGGCCCGGACCAGCTGCCCTGGAGGCGCCGCAGGGCCGCCGTCGACAGGCCATCGGCGGGATCGGTCCATTTGACGACCAGCGGCGGCACGGCGCCGGCCGGATCGGTTGGCGGCGGACAGTCGCGATCGTACAGGTCGCTGCCCGCGCGGCGCAGCAACGCGACGGTGCGCAACGTGTCGGCCTCGGCTGGAATGGCCAGGGCCGTTTCGACGGCCGGCAGGTTCTGATCCTGGGCAAGTGCCAGCGCAAAGACCCGGCTGTGGCGATCGACGATCGCCGCCCAGCCGACCCAGATCCGGTGACTGGGCCAGAGCGCGAACGCCAGCACGGCGACCGCGACGGCGCCGGCAGGCGCGGAAGCGGCAGCCAGGCGGCGCGGCAGGCTGGACGCCATCGCCAGCAGCAGGCCCAGCCAGTACACGCAGGACCACGGCAGATAACGCTCGGCAAACACCTGGCGGGGCAGCTGCACGAAATAGTCGGACCTGCTCATGCCTACCAGCACCGCCGTGCCCAACGCGAACCAGGCGAGCCCGAGGCCCAGCACGCGCGTCGGACCCGCTTCGAGCGGACGCCACCACGTCCACCCGCTCATCGCCACCAGCAGCGCCGCGCCGGCTGCGCCCAGCCAGAATGCAAACTGCAATTGCGCCTGCAGCGGGTCGCCGATCCCGCGCGCGAGCCAATCGGCACTGGCGATCAGCCAGGAACCCACGTCGTGGTGTTGCATGGAGGCGCGCATGAAGCCGGAGGGATGCTCCGGCAGGCCCAGCCAGGCCTGCACCCATGCCCCTGACAGCCAACGCATCGACACCACGGCGTTTTCCGCCGGATGCAGCGCCAGCGCGCTCCGCGCCGTGCCCTGACCGGGCAGCAGCACGGTGTAGAACAGCAGCACCACGATGAAGGACGCTGCGAGCACCGCGATCTGCCGCCACGGCCGGCGCAGCAGGGCCGCCAGCAGCAGCAGCGTGCAGCCGATGACCGGACCATTGCCGAAGCCGAAGCAGCCGAGGACCAGGCTGAGCGCCGCCAGCCGGATCGCCCCCGGAGTTCGGGCGCTGCGCGCCAGCGCGATCAGGCCGCAGGCCAGCCAGGCGAGCACCCAGTACACCGCCACCGATTCGTTGCCGTGCAGCAGCATCCGTGCATTGGCGAGCCAGAACAGGGCCAGCGCGGCGCCAAGCACGCCGGCGGCGCGCCACAGGGGCGGCAGCGCGCGCTCGCGCCAGAGCGTGGACGCGCACAGCCCGAAAGCAAGCAACGCGAACAACCCGCCGCAGAACACGAGTACGCCCTGATGCGCGCCATCCGCGTACAGATCGAGCAGCTTCAGCAGGTTGGGAACGATCGGCCGGTGACCGTTTTCCGCTTGCAGCACGTTGCCGGGGAACGCCGTTTCCAGCAGCAACTGGTAGCTGCGGAATTGATCCCACAACGGCCGCCGAAAGCCCAGCTGGTAGAGCGTCAACAAGCCGGTGGTCACGAACAGCGCCGCACCGCCGAGCAATGCCGCCACGCCGAAGCGCTCGAACCAGCGCCACGCCAGCTGCGGAGCGGTGGCGCTGCCGAACCACCAGCGGGTCAGGAGGAAGGCGACCGGCACCTGCGCCGCGATCGCCGCGAGCCCCGCCCAGGAGCTGGGCCAGCCGGATACCCGCACGATGAGCCACAGCGCGGCACTGCCGAATCCGGCGATCAGCACGTGCAGCAGCGGATAGGCCAGCGCCTGCGCGCGCCCGGCGCGGGCCCGGAAAACATAGCGGCTGAAAAGCAAGAACTGAACGACCACGCCGACGGCGTAGGCCAGCAGGTACGCGACGACGTAGGGCAACCAGCGATCGAGCAGCACGTAGACTGCGTAGCTCAATGCGGTGTTGAAAGCGCCCGCAAGCAGGAAGCGCCGCAGCTCCGGCGCGCGCAGCAAAGCCAACAGCACCGTCATTGCCCCGATCGCAGCGCGCGGAATTGCTCGTAATCGCGGATATAGTCGCTCGCGTCGTAATACTCGCTGGCCAGGACCAGCAGCATGGCATCCTCGCTGTATCGATACTGCACGCCCCAGATCCCCGGCGGAAGATGCAAACCCAGCGTGGGGTCGTCGAGGCGAAAATCGTCGCGTTGCGTGCCATCGTCGGCCATGACGCTGACGGCGCCGCGCACCGCGATCAGAAACTGATGACAACGGTGATGCGCGTGCTCGCCGCGAACTTCGGCGCTCGGCACTTCATACACCAGGAAATAGCGCTTGACGGCAAATGGCACCGAGCGCTCGAACTCGCCCACGCTGAGCGTCCCGCGCATGTCCTCGATGCGCGGCAGCCGATGCAGGTTCACGCCCGGAATGGAACCGGGATAGACGCCCGGTTGGCTCGGAGCCGTTTTCGGGAGAGTCGGAACGGCCTGCCTTTGTGCGGCGACGTAGCCCGTGATGCGTGCCGGGTTGCCGACCGCGATGGCATTCGGCGGCACATCGCGAACCACGACGGCACCGGCACCCACCATCGCGCCGGCGCCGATGGTCAGACCGGGCAGGATCGTCGCATTGGCGCCGATCGATGCCCCGCGGCAGACCCGGGTGCGCAGGAATTGCGCCGGATATTGCTTGCTGCGCGGCCGATCGTCGTTGGTGAAGGTGGCGTTGGGGCCGACGAACACATCGTCCTCGAGGCTCACGCCATCCCACAGCTGCACGCCGCACTTCACCGTCACCCGGTCGCCCAGGCAGACGTCGTTCTCGATGAAGACGTGGTCGCATATGTTGCAATCGGCGCCGATGCGGGCGCCCGGCAGGACATGGGCAAAGGCCCAGATGCGGGTGCCCGTGCCGATCTGCGTGGACTCGCACAGGCCCTGCGGGTGAACGAAAAACGTCATGAGTCGGCTTCGGCACCAAAGATTGATCGGCTCAGCACAATCGATTCCGGCCGGTGCTTGGAGTTCTCGTACGCGCGCCAGGCATAGGAACCGACGATCCCGAGTCCGAACAGATTGATGGCCGCGAAGAACAGCACGACCAGGACCGTCGCCGCATAGCCCGGCACCGCAATCGCACCGCTCAGGCGCCCGATCAGCACGGCCACGCCGACCAGCAGCGAAACCACGATGCCGATCAGGCCGGTGCCGAGCAGCACGCGAATCGGCAAGTCGGTGAAGGCGAAGATGCTGTCCTGCAGATAGTTCAGCTTCTTCCCGAGCGTCCAGGCGCTGCTCCCGTGCTGGCGCGCGAGCCGGTCGTAGCCGACATGCTTGCGGCGAAAGCCCAGCCACAGCACCTGGCCGACGAGCGCGCTGCGCACCTCGGTCAGCTCCAGCAGGTGGTTGCGAAAGTCACGGGTGCAACCGAAGAGATCGAATCCGCCCGGGGGCATCTCCGGCTGCACGAGACGCCGGTACAACGCCCAGAAGCCCCTGGCACCCAGCTTGCCCGCGGCCGGATCGGCACGCGCGCCGCGAACGCCGATCACCACATCCACCGGCTCGTCGGCCAGGCTGCGAAAGAACTCGAGCACCAGTTCGGGGGGTTCCTGCAGGTCCGCCGCCATCATCGCGTAGTAGTCGGCGTCGACGGCTTTCAAGCCGGCACGGATTGCGGCAAACGAACCGAAATTGCGCGACAAAAGCAGCAGCGTGGACCTGAAACTTGCCCCCGGCAGCAGCTCGCTCAACCGCTCGCAGGAACGGTCGGGGCTGCCGTCGACGACGAAGACGCACTCGAACTCGCCCGGCGTCGCCGCGGCGATTCCGGTCACTGCCGCAAACAACTGCGGCACCGATGCCTCGTTGCGGTAGACGGGGACGATCAGCGCGTGCTTCATGCCCGCGCACTGCCCGTCGCCGCAGGATCGAATGCGTTGATCACGTCCGCCACCTCGTCGATCTCCGGGTCGCCGAGCTCGGGGAAGCACGGCAGCGAGAGCACCTCCGCGCACGCGCGCTCGGTCTGCGGCAGAGCAACCGAGGCGAAGCGTTCGCGGTACGCCGGTTGCCGGTGGTCGGGAACGGGATAATGCACGTCGCAGCCGATGCCGCGGGCGCGCAGATGCGCGGCGAGTCGATCGCGGCAACCCGACCGCAGCACGTACAAATGCACCACGTCGTCGGCACCCGCAGGACCCGGCAGCGCCACCGCCGGCTGATGGATGCGCGCCGCATAGCGCGCCGCGATCTCGCGCCGCCGCCCATTGGCGGCATCGAGCTGCGGCAACCGCACGCTGAGCAGCGCGGCCTGGAGCTCATCCAATCGCGAATTCCGCCCGCCGGCAGTTTCGATCCGGTACTTGCCGGCCCAGCCATACTGGCGCAGCGCGCGCAGGCGCTTTGCGAGCGACGGGTCGGAGGTCACACAGGCGCCGCCGTCGCCGAGCGCGCCCAGGTTCTTGGTCGGATAGAAGCTGAAGCACCCGATCGCGCCAAAGGCCCCGGCGCGCATCCCCTGGCGCTCGGCGCCGTGCGCCTGGGCGCAGTCCTCGACGACCGGGACGCCGAATTGCATTGCCAGCGGCAGCAGCGCCTCGATCGGCGCCAGCCGGCCGAACAGGTGAGTCACCACCAACGCTTTCGGGCGCGTCCTGACCGCCTCCTGCGCCTGGCCGACGTCCAGCAGCAGCGTGGCCGGATCGATATCGACGAACTGCGGCTGCGCCCCGATCGCCAGCACCGCGGTCGACGCGTAGAACCCGGCATTGGCGACGCAAGCGACGCGGTCGCCGGCAACCACGCCAAGCGCACGCAGCGCCAGTTCGATCGCATCGGTGCCATTGCCCATGCCGACGCAATCGGCCGCGCCGCAGTACGCGGCAAACGTCGACTCGAATTGCGTGAGCGCGTCGCCCAGGACAAACCAGCCGCTGCGCAGCACGCGCAGCGCCGCGGCTTCCAGCGCGGGCTGCGCCTGACCGATGCCACGGCGCAGATCGTTGAACGCAACGGCCATCAGGAGTCTTCTGCCAGCGATGACGCAGGGCGGAGCGAGGCGCGCAATATCATTCGACCGGTTCGCGCTGGCGCCGCCGCCGCACCGCAAGCCAGGCCCAGCCGACATACCCCGACAGCCCATAGCCGACGAAGCCGGCGAACAGCACGGTTGCCGGCTGATAGGAGAGCAGCGCGAACGACATGACGATCAGGAAGATCGCCAGGAAGGGCACGCTCTTTCTCAGGTTGATCGTCTTGAAGCTGTAGAACGGGACGTTGCTCACCATCGTCAGGCCGGCGAACAGCGTCACCCCCCAGGCCCACCACCGGATCGTGGCCGGATCGAGCGCGTAGTCGTCGACGATCCAGACGAAGCCGGCGACCAGCGCCGCAGCCGCCGGGCTCGGCAGCCCCGTGAACCAGTGCTTGTCCGCGACATCGAGCATCGTGTTGAAGCGCGCGAGCCGCAGGGCGGCGCCGGCGACGTAGACGAACGCGGCGATCCAGCCCAGCTTGCCCATCCCGCGCAGGCTCCACTCGTAGATCACGAGCGCAGGCGCGGCGCCGAACGACACCATGTCAGAGAGGCTGTCGTACTCGGCGCCGAAGGCGCTCTGCGTCTTGGTCAGCCGAGCGACGCGGCCGTCGAGGCCATCGAGGACCATCGCGACGAAGATCGCGACCGCAGCCTGGTCGAAGCGCTGGTTCATCGCCTGCACGATCGCGTAGAACCCGCCGAACAGCGACGCCGTCGTGAACAGGTTGGGCAGCAGGTAGATGCCGCGCCGGCGGATGCGATTCTTCTGCTGCGCGCGGCGCGTGTTGAAGTCCGACATGGCGCGGCAAGCCTAGCAGCAAGACCGCCGCGTGACAACGGCGGAGGCGGCCGCCGCATCCGGGGGAACGCGGCGGCGGGACGCGCGGAGCCCGGCGGCGGCGTGCGGGGCCGGGGCTACGGCAATTCCGCGAGGATGGTTTCGGTGGCGAACACCGTGTCGCCGACGGCGACCCGGGGCCGCGCCGCCGGCGCGAGATAGACATCCACGCGCGAACCGAAACGGATGAATCCATAGCGCTGTCCGCGCGCAAGCTCGTCGCCTGGCTTGACGTAGCACAGGATGCGCCGCGCGATCAGGCCGGCGATCTGCACGCAGGTGACGTCGTGCCCACCCGCGGTGCGCAGGTGCAGCGCGTTGCGCTCGTTCTCGAGCGACGCCTTGTCCATCGCCGCATTGAAAAAACTGCCCTTGTGATACCACGCGCCAATGACCTTGCCGTCGACGGGGCTGCGGTTCGAATGCACGTTGAACACGTTCATGAAGACGCTGATCTTCAGGGCGTCGCGATCGAGAAACGGGTCCCGCGCCGGCTCGACCTTGACGACGCGGCCGTCGGCGGGCGACAGCACGGCGTCAGGCTGCTGCGGGACGACGCGCGGCGGGTCGCGGAAGAACTGGACGATGAAGGCGACGGCCAGCAGCGCGACCGCGGCGAGGACCCACCAGCCGGCGGCGGCGAGGACAACCGCGACAGCGATGGCGATGGCGAGGAACGGCCAGCCTTCGCGGGCGATGATCGGATGCGGATAGTTCGACACGGAGATTTCCGGCAACGTTGCGGCGGCAGCGTGGTGGGATTCTACACGGCGCGCCGGAGCACTGCGCAGACGGTACGTGGAGGCTATTTCGCGGCGTCGTCGATGCGCTTGTCGAGATCGGCCGCCTGCTGCCGGACGGAATCCTCGAGGGCGCGCGCGCGGTCGACTGCAATTCCCGGCGCCGGGACCACGCTCTCGACCTCGGCCCGCGCGGCGCTGCCGCGACCCGGTGCATCGGCGTCGCGCGAATCAGGCGCGGCACGGGCGGCGGTCGCCGCCGGCGCGCCGTACTGCCTGAGCAGGGCTCCTGCCGCGATCGCCACGATCAGGACCGCCAGCAGCAGCGTGAGGACGCCGGCCCATCCGCGCTGCCGTGCCGGCACGTTGCCCGATTCCGGCATCGCCGTCAGTTGCGGGACTGGTCGACCAGCTTGTTCTTCATGATCCAGGGCATCATCGACCGCAGCTTCGCGCCGACCACTTCGATCGAGTGCTCCGCGGTGAGGCGGCGGCGCGACAGCAGCGTCGGCGCGCCGGCGCGGTTCTCGAGGATGAAGTCCTTGGCGTACTCGCCGGTCTGGATGCGGGTGAGCGCGTCGCGCATCGCCTGCTTCGTCTGCGCCGTGACGATCTTCGGCCCGGTCGCGTATTCCCCGTATTCGGCGTTGTTGGAGATCGAGTAGTTCATGTTGGCGATGCCGCCCTCGTAGATGAGGTCGACGATGAGCTTCACTTCGTGCAGGCATTCGAAGTAGGCCATCTCCGGCGCATAGCCGGCCTCGGTCAGCGTCTCGTAGCCGGCCTTGATCAGCTCGACCAGCCCGCCGCAGAGCACCGCCTGCTCGCCGAAGAGGTCGGTCTCGGTCTCTTCGCGGAAGTTGGTCTCGATGACGCCGGCGCGCGCGCCGCCGATCGCCGCGGCGTAGGACAGCGCGAGGTCGCGCGCCTTGCCGCTCGCGTCCTGGTGGACCGCGATCAGCATGGGCACGCCACCGCCCTGCGCGTACGTCGAGCGCACCGTGTGGCCGGGCGCCTTGGGGGCGATCATCACGACGTCGAGGTCCGCCCGCGGCACGACCTGCCCGTAATGGATGTTGAAGCCGTGGGCGAAGGCGAGCGTCGCGCCCTGCTTGATGTTCGGCTCCACGCCGTCCTTGTACTGCGCGGCGATGTGCTCGTCGGGCATCAGCATCATCACGATGTCGGCGCCCGCGACGGCAGCGGCGACTTCGGCGACCTTGAGCCCGGCCTTCTTCGCCTTGTCCCACGACGCGCCGCCCTTGCGCAGCCCGACAGTGACCTTGACCCCGGAGTCGTGGAGGTTCAGCGCGTGCGCATGGCCCTGCGAGCCGTAGCCCACGATCGTGACCTTCTTGCCCTTGATCAGCGAAAGATCCGCATCCTTTTCGTAATAGACCTTCATTTTCCCCTCCGTTTAGATTCGCAGTATCCGTTCGCCCCGCCCGATCCCCGACGCGCCGGTGCGCACCGTTTCGAGGATCACGCCGGGTTCGATCGATTGCAGGAACGCATCGAGCTTCGAGCCCGTGCCCGTCAGCTCGATCGTGTAGCTCTTGTCGGTGACGTCGAGGATGCGGCCGCGGAAGATGTCGGCGAGCCGCTTCATCTCCTCACGGTCCTTGCCGGCCGCGCGCACCTTGACCAGCATCAGCTCGCGCTCGATGTGGTTGCCCTCGGTCAGGTCGACGACCTTGACCACGTCGACCAGCTTGTTCAGCTGCTTCGTGATCTGCTCGATCACGTCGTCGGAGCCGACGGTGACGATCGTCATCCGCGACATCGTCACGTCCTCGGTCGGGGCGACGGTCAGCGACTCGATGTTGTACCCGCGCGCGGAGAACAGGCCCGAGATCCGCGACAGCGCGCCCGCCTCGTTCTCCACCAGGATCGAAAGGATGTGGCGCATGGGCTAGAGCTCCTCGGACAGGATCATTTCGGTCAGCCCCTTGCCGCCCGGCACCATCGGGAACACGTTCTCCTTCTGGTCGGTGATGAAATCCATGAACACGAGCCGGTCCTTCAGCTTGAACGCCTCCTTCAGCGCGCCTTCGACGTCGCCCGGCTTCTCGATCTTCATGCCGACGTGGCCGTAGGCCTCCGCCAGCTTGACGAAATCGGGGAGCGCGTCCATGTACGACTCGGCGTAGCGATTGCCGTAGAAGAATTCCTGCCACTGCCGGACCATCCCCATGTAGCGGTTGTTGAGGTTCACGATCTTGACCGGGATGTGGTACTGCTTGCACGTCGACAGTTCCTGGATGCACATCTGGATCGACGCCTCGCCGGTCACGCACGCGACGGTGGCGCCCGGGTTCACCATCTGCACGCCCATCGCCGCCGGCAGGCCGAAGCCCATCGTGCCGAGGCCGCCGGAGTTGACCCAGCGGCGCGGCTGGTCGAACTTGTAGTACTGCGCCGCCCACATCTGGTGCTGGCCGACATCGGAGGTAATGAAGGCGTCGCCCTTGGTCAGCTCGTAGAGCTTTTCGATCACGAACTGGGGCTTGATCAGCGCGCTCTTCCGGTCGTAGCGCAGGCAATCCTTGCGCTGCCAGTCCTTGATGTCCGCCCACCACGCCTTGAGCGTCGCCGGGTCGGGCCGCTGCGGCGACGACTCGATCAGCTTCAACATCTCGTCGAGGACGTCGGCGACGTAGCCGACGATCGGCACGTCGACCTTGACCCGCTTGGAGATCGACGACGGATCGATGTCGATGTGGATGATCTTGCGATCGGCGCGGACGAAGTGTTCCGGGTTGCCGATGACCCGGTCGTCGAAGCGCGCGCCGATGGCGATCAGCACGTCGCAATGCTGCATCGCCATGTTGGACTCGTAGGTCCCGTGCATGCCCAGCATTCCGGTGAACTGCGGATCGGTGCCCGGGAACGCGCCGAGACCCATCAGCGTGTTGGTGCACGGGAACCCGAGCAGGCGCACGAGGCGCGTCAACTGCGGCGCGGCATTGTTGAGGATGACGCCACCGCCCGCATAGACCATCGGCCGCTTCGCCTCGAGCAGCAGCTGGACCGCCTTCTTGATCTGCCCCGCGTGGCCCTTGGTCACCGGATTGTAGGACCGCAGCGACACCGTTTTCGGGTAGCTGAACTCGGTCGTCGCCTGCGTGACGTCCTTCGGGATGTCCACCAGGACCGGGCCCGGCCGGCCGGTCGCGGCGAGATAGAACGCTTTCTTGATCGTGACGGCGAGGTCCTTGACATCCTTGACGAGGAAGTTGTGCTTGACGCACGGGCGGGTGATGCCGACCGTATCGCATTCCTGGAAGGCGTCCTGGCCGATGGCGTGCGTGGGCACCTGGCCCGTCAGCACCACCATCGGGATCGAGTCCATGTAGGCCGTGGCGATCCCGGTGACGGCATTGGTCACGCCCGGGCCCGAGGTGACGAGGCAGACGCCGACCTTATGGCTCGACCGCGAGTAGCCGTCGGCCGCGTGCACGGCGCCTTGCTCGTGCCGCACGAGCACGTGCTTGACCTTCTCCTGCTTGAAGAACTCGTCGTAGATGTTGAGGACGGCCCCGCCCGGATAGCCGAAGACGTACTCGACGCCCTCCTCGACCAGACAGCGGATGACGATTTCTGCGCCCGTAAGTTGCATGGAAGTACCCTAAGCGAGATGGCGGCCACCCCCGGGCGCCGGATCGCAAGGCGACCGCGGGCGCGAGGCTCTGCACTACTCCACGGCGCGCAATGAGGATGGGCGCGCCCACCAGGGCTTCGATCGGGTAGATAGCCGCGATAGTGACTACCACGGCCGCACCCCTGGGGAGGCTCCGGACGCGCTTGTGGCGCCGCCGGAGGGGGTACTGCGACCGCTTTTGCAGCACAGCATCGACCGTTCCCGGCCAATGGCAGAACCTTACCCGCAGCGCCTCCGACGGTCAAGTCCATTGCGGTGCACAATGCCCGGTTTGCTGCGGCCCCCTATAATGGGGCGACTTCGGATCGGACGGATTCCCTCCTGGCCTCTTTTCAAGAAATTTCGGCGTTTCTCGCGGAAGTCGAGCGGCGCGCTTTCAAGCAGGCCTTGTTCGCGCTCCGCGACGAGCACGGGGCGCTCGACGTCGTCCAGGACGCGATGCTGAAGCTGACCGAGAAATATTCGGACAAACCGCCCGGCGAGCTGCCGATGCTGTTCCAGCGCATCCTGCAGAACACGATCCACGACTATTTCCGCCGCCAGAAGGTCCGCTCGACCTGGACGACGCTGCTGTCTACGCTGGGGAAAAGAGACGAAAAGGACGACGATTTCGATCCGCTGGAAACTCTCGCCGCGAAATCTGACTCGAACGCGACAGTCGATCCCGCGGAGCAATTCGAAAGAGGGCAGGTTATGACATTCATCGAAGCAGCCCTGGCGCGCCTGCCTGCGCGTCAACGGGAAGCCTTTCTCCTGCGTTACTGGGAAGAGTTCGACGTCGCGGAAACAGCGGCGGCGATGGGGTGTTCCGAAGGTAGCGTGAAGACTCACTGCTCGCGGGCGGTTCACGCGCTCGCCGAGTTGCTCAAGGCCAAGGGCATAACGCTATGAACGGCAAAGACAGCGATTTCGCCAAAAAATTAACGGGTTATCTGGACGACGGCACGGCGAACCTCAAGGCCGGGACGGCGTACAGGCTGCAGCTCGCGCGCCAGGAAGCTCTCGCCCGGATCACCGATCCGCAACGGGTCGGCGCCGCGCGGATGACCCCGGCGCTGGCCGGCGCGGCAGCCGGCACAGGCACGGTGGGCGGCGGCCGCGCATCGCGGTCGAACGTCAAGCTCTGGCTCGGGATCCTGGTGATCGTCGCGGCCGGCGTCGGGTACCAACAGTGGCAGGCCTATCAGCAAGTGAGGGATCTCGCGGAAACGGACGCCGCGATCCTGTCCTCGGACCTGCCGATCGATGCGTACCTGGACCGGGGATTCCAGAATTGGCTGAAGAACGATACCGACTGACCCGGACCCTCCTGCTGTCCTTGGCGCTTGCGGTCGGACCGGCCGCAGGCGTTTTTGCGCAGCCTATCGGCGTCGGATCCCCGTCGTGGAATGACCTCCCGGCCGCCGAAAAGCAGGTGCTCGCCCCCCTCGCGCCCGACTGGAACCAGCTCGACGCCCAGCGCAAGCAGAAGTGGCGCGGCATCGCCCAGCGGTACCCGAAGATGTCGCCCGACGAGCAGCAGCGGGTGCAGCAGCAGATGCGCCCCTGGGTCGAGCTCTCGCCCGACCAGCGGCGCGCCGCGCGCGAACAGTACAAGTCGATGAAAACCCTGCCGCCCGAGAAGAAGCAGGAGGTCCGGCAGAAATGGGAGGAATACCAGAGCCTGCCGCCCGAGACCAAGCGCGAGCTGGCGACCAAGCCGCCGCCGGGCTCCCCATCGCGACCGGCACGACCGGTGGCTCCGCCGGGCCCGACGGCCGGCGCCATGCCGGCGGGCCCGGCGCCTGTGCAGGGTCTGCCGGCCAATCCTCCCGCGGGGGCAACCGCCCCGGCACCCGGGGCGCTGCCCGCTCCGCGCTGACCGACGGGGAACGCGCATGCCGCGGGCCGCCGCCGGACCGCTCGCGCCGGCGCCCGGCGACCGCCCGCCCGAACATGTCCGCGCGAGCGCACCGGCGTCGCTCGTGCGGCGGCTCGCGTCCCTCGCCTACGAAGGACTGCTGCTCGGCGCGGTGCTGCTCGGCGCGGGCTTTCTGCTGGCACCGTGGGTCTCCCCGACGAGCGGTGTGACTGCGGCCGTGCCTTTGCCGCTCCCTGCCGTGCCCGCCCGCCTGTCGCTGTTCGCTGCGTCATTGGCGGTGGGCGCACTTTACTTCTGCTGGTCATGGACCGGCGGCCGGCGCACGCTGCCGATGAAAACCTGGCGCCTGCGCCTCACCCGCCGCGACGGCGCCGCGGTCGACCGCCGGTCAGCGGTGATCCGGTATCTGGCGGTCTGGATCGGTCCCGCGCTGGCGCTCCTCGCCTATGCTGCGTTGAAACCGACCGGGACGGCCCGGTACGCGCTCTGGCTCGTGGCGATCAACTACGCATGGGCATGGATCGACCCCGGCCGGCAGTTCCTGCACGATCGGATCGCCGGCACGCGGATCCTGCGCGATCCGGAGTAACCCTCAGCGATCCCCCGCCGGCCGCGCCAGCGCGACCGCAACGGCAATGAGCGCCATCCCGGCGATCGCCATCGCATCGAGCGCTTCGCCGAAGATCAGCCACGCCATCACGGCGGTCACCGGCGGCACCAGGAAGAAGAGCCGGGCGACGCTCGACGCCGCGTCATGGCGCAGCAGCCAGTACAGCAGGCTGATCGCGCCCACCGACAGCACGACGACCGACCAGCCGATGGCGAAGATGAATTCGTGCGTCCAGCGGACCGGCGTGCCTTCGAACAGCAGCACCAGCGGCAGGTAGACCAGGGCGCACGCGCTGAACTGGATCACCGCGCCGCTGCGCATGTCGATCCGCGTGCAGTAGCGCTTCTGGTAGAGCGTGCCCACACTGATCCCGACGAGCGCGATCGCCGACGGCAGCAGCCCGGAAAGGTCGCCGTTGAAACTCGCCTTGCCGCGGACGACGAGCCACACACCGGCAAGGCCGAGGACGAGGCCGAGCCACTGCCGCGGCACCACCCGCTCGCCCAGCCAGGCGCGCGCGATCAACGCCGTCAGGATGGGCTGCAGCCCGACCAGCATCGCGCTGATGCCCGCCGGCATGCCGCCGGCGAGGGACAGGAAGACGCCGCCCAGGTAAGCGCCGTGGACCAGCCACGCAGCGACCGCGACGTGCCCGATCTGGCGCGCCTCGCGCGGCCAGGTCGCGCCGGTGGCGAGGGCGACCACCGTCATCAGCGCAGCGACGAGAGCGAAGCGGTAGAGCAGGAACGTAAGCGGCGGCGCGTACGGCAGCCCGTACTTGGCGGCGACGAAGCCCGTGCTCCACAGCAGCACGAACAGCGCCGGGAACGCCAGCTGGCGGCGGGCGTGCGCGGCGTTCCCGGGTTGCGCTTCGCTCAACCCGGGCTACGAATTCGCTGCGTTGTAACGCGCGACGCTGTCCAGAATTTCCTGCTTGGCCTCCTCGGGACCGGTCCACGACGAAATGCGGACCCACTTGCCGGGCTCGAGATCCTTGTAGTGCTCGAAGAAGTGCGCGATCTGCTGGGTGGTGATCTCGGGCAGGTCGCGCGGCGACTGGATCTGGCGATAAAGCCCCGACAGCTTGTCGATCGGCACCGCGAGGATCTTGGCGTCGCCACCCGCCTCGTCGTCCATCTTCAGCATCCCGATCGGCCGGCAGCGGACGACGACGCCGGTGATGAGCGGCACCGGCGAGAGCACCAGCACGTCGCTCGGGTCGCCATCGTCGGACAGCGTGTGCGGGATATAGCCGTAATTGCACGGATAATGCATCGCCGTCGACATGAAGCGGTCGACGAACACGGCACCGGTCTCCTTGTCGACCTCGTACTTGATGGGGTCGCCGTGCATCGGAATCTCGATGATGACGTTGCAGTCGATGGGAACATCTTTGCCGGCGGGGACGCGGTCGAGGTTCATGGCGGGCGGACGGGTTGGCGGAAAATCCCATTATATGTCCTGACCCGGATTCTCGGTTTCAGCGCCGGTCAGAGGTTGAGTTTTTCGACGAATTGCCAAAGGGCCCGCTCGTAAATGACTTGAACATTTGACTCGCTGGACTTGGGCGCGCTGCGTCGTTGCGAATCGCCGGTGTGGCTCGCCACACGGCGCGATCCGCGCCTGGCATCGCATCCCAATCCAGCGGCCAAATGTCCAAGTTATTTCCTTGCAGACCCAAACTCGACTGCCGGCGCCCCACCGCTGGACAGCGCGGATGCTTCTTGCTACCGTCCGCAGCAATTGCAACCCGTCTGGAGGAAACCATGAAGCGTCGCGATTTTTCCCTGGCGGCGCTTGCCGCGCTCGCGCTCGCGCAGGTCCCGTCGCTGCCGCTCGCGCAGGCGCAGCCGATCGGCACGCTGAAGATGATGATTCCCGCCAATCCGGGCGGCGGCTGGGATCAGACCGGTCGCGCGCTGGGCGCGGCGATGCAGTCCGCCAAGGTCGTGCAGTCGGTCCAGTTCGACAACAAGGGCGGGGCGGCGGGGACGATCGGACTCGCGCAGTTCGCCAACAGCGCGAAGGGCGATCCGAATGCGGTGATGATCGGCGGCCTGGTCATGGTCGGCGGCATCGTGCTCAACAAGTCGGCCGTCAACCTCGCGATGGTGACGCCGATCGCACGTCTCACCAGCGAGTACGAGATCGTCGTGGTGCCGGCGAACTCTCCCTACAAGACAATGGCTGACCTGATCGCGGCATACAAGGCGGACCCCGGCAAGGTGTCGTGGCACGGCGGCTCCGCCGGCGGCACCGATCACATCTTGGCCGGCCTCATTTCGCGCGCGGTGGGCGTGGACCCGGTCAAGGTCAACTATGTGGCCGCGAAGGGCGGTGGCGATCAGGTGGCCAACATCGTCGGCGGTCACGTGACCGTGGGGATCGCCGGGATCAGCGAATTCGCCGAGCACGTCAAGAGCGGTCGGATGCGCGCGCTCGCGGTTTCGGGCCCGACGAAGATCGACGGCATTCCGTCGCTCAAGGAGCAGGGCGTCGACGTGGTGCTCGGCAACTGGCGGGGCGTTTTCGCGGCCCCCGGGATCACCGCCGCGCAGCGTGACGGCCTGGTCGCAGGCGTCAAGACGGCGACCGACTCGCCCGCCTGGAAGGAGACCCTTGCCAGGTACGGCTGGGATCCGGTCTTCCTCGGCGGCGACGCGTACAAGGCGTTCATCGACGGCGAGACCACGCGCATCACCGCCATCATGGAATCGCTCGGACTGCGGAAGTAGCGCGATGACCGGCGGTCGTCCGGGAGCGCGCGCCGAGTTGATGCTGTCACTGGGCGTGCTCGCGCTGGGCGCGTTCGCTGCCGTCATCGCCTTTGGCCTGCCGGACGCGGCAGGCTATGCGCGCGTCGGCCCGAACTTCATGCCCAAGTTCGTTGCCGGGGGTCTCGTCGTCTGCGGGCTGTGGCTGTTGGCCGAGGTGTTCACCGGCGGCTGGCGGGAGGCGGTGCCCGAGAACCCGGAAGAGCGGAGCGATCACGCCCCGTATCCGCGCGCGTTCGGTTGGGTATCGGCAGGCCTCTTCTCCCAGATGGCGTTGATTCACAGCGCCGGCTTCGTGCTGGCCGCGGGCGCGCTGTTCGCCTGCGTCGCCCGCGGTTTCGGCAGCACGCGGCCGCTGCGGGACGTCGCGGGCGGGTTGTTCCTGGGCCTCGGAGTATTCGCGTTCTTCGTCAAGTTCCTCAACGTGAATCTGCCTGCAGGCTGGCTGCAACCGCTGCTCGGCGCGGCCGGGATATGACCGAAACCCTGCAGTCGCTGCTGGGCGGCTTCGGTGTCGCGCTGGAGCCGATGAACCTGCTGTGGGGGTTCGTCGGCGTGACGCTGGGCACCGCGATCGGCGTCCTGCCCGGCGTCGGCCCCGCGCTGACGGTGGCGATGCTGCTGCCGCTGACCGTCAAGCTCGAGCCCACCGGCGCGCTGATCATGTTCGCCGGCATCTATTACGGCGCGATGTACGGCGGCTCGACCACGACGATCCTGCTCAACACCCCCGGCGAGTCCGCTTCCATCGCGACGGCGCTCGAAGGCAACAAGATGGCCAAGCGCGGCCGCGCGGGGCCGGCGCTCGCCACCAGTGCCATCGGATCGTTCGTCGCCGGCACGATTGCGGTGTTCCTGCTCACCATGCTGGCACCGATGGTGGTCGAGGTCGCGCTCAAGTTCGGGCCCACCGAATATTTCGCGCTGATGGTGTTCGCCTTCGTCACCGTCGCTGCGGTGCTGGGGAGTTCGATGGTGCGCGGGTTGTCGATGCTCTTCGTCGGCCTGTTGCTCGGCCTGGTGGGGATCGACGACCAGACCGGGCAGATGCGCTTTGCCTTCGGCGTGCCCGAACTCATGGATGGCATCGACGTCGTGGTCCTCGCCGTGGGTCTTTTTGCCGTCGGCGAAGGACTGTATGTCGCCACCTACCAGAGTCGGCAGGCCGAACAATTGGAGCGCATGTCGGGCAGTTTGTGGATGTCGAAGGAGGACTGGCGGCGCTCGTGGCCGGCGTGGTTGCGCGCGACCGCGATCGGCTTTCCTTTCGGCACGATCCCCGCGGGGGGCGCCGAGATTCCGACGTTCCTTTCCTACGCGCTGGAGAAAAAGCTCAGCAAGTATCCGGAGGAGTTCGGCCACGGTGCGATCGAGGGCGTGGCCGGACCGGAGGCCGCCAACAATGCCGCATCGGCGGGCGTGCTGGTGCCGCTGCTGACATTGGGAATACCGACGTCGGCGACCGCCGCGATCCTGCTTGCGGCGTTCCAGAATTACGGCATTCAACCCGGGCCGCTGCTGTTCCAGAGTCAGTCGGCGCTGGTGTGGGGCTTGATCGCCAGCATGTACATCGGCAACGTGCTGCTGCTGGTGCTGAACCTGCCGCTGATCGGGCTGTGGGTCAAGGTGCTGATGATTCCGCGACCGGTCCTCTACGGCGGCATCCTGGTGTTCGCGACCCTCGGGGCCTACAGCCTCCACCAGTCGGTGGTCGATCTCGTCACGCTGTACGTATTCGGGCTGCTCGGATTCACGATGCGGCGGCGGGGATTTCCGCTGGCGCCGGCGGTGATCGGGCTCATCCTCGGCCCCTTGGCCGAATCGCAGTTCCGCCGCGCGCTGGCCATCAGCCAGGGCGATCCGTCGGTGTTTTTCACGCACCCCATTTCGGCGGGACTCCTGACGCTCACGGCGCTGCTGCTGCTGATACCCTGGCTGGTGCGTGTCGTGAGGGAGTGACGCGCGCGGCGCTGATCGATGTGGCGGCGTGACCCACGCGACGCGCATCGCATTCGTCCGCAGCACTTTCGCATGAGCTCTTCCGACCCCGATCGGGCGCCCTCGATGGAATCGATCCAGCCGCAACAGACGATGGTCGAGCAGGCGTACCGCGCGATCCTCGACGCGATCTGCGAAGGGCGGCTGGAACCGGGCCAACGGCTGACGCAGGAAAGCGTCGCCAAGAAACTCGAGGTGTCGCGGCAGCCGGTCGGCCAGGCCTTGCTTCTGCTGAAGCAGCAGAAGTTCCTGGTCGAGGCGGGACGGCGCGGATTGATGGTCGCACCGCTCGACCGCGACTTCATGCGCTGGATCTACGAGCTTCGCCTGGGCATCGAGCCGCTCGCGGCCGGGCTTGCGGCGCGCCGCGCCAAGCCCGAGGATCTCGCCCGCGGCGGGCAGCGGATCGCGGCCGGCCAGCGCGCGATCAGCACCGGGTCGATGGCCGAATTGATCGCGGCGGACATGGATTTCCACATGTACTTGTACGAGCTCTCCGGCAATCGGCTGTTCGTCGACACGATGCGCGAGCTGTGGAATCACCTGCGGCGCGCGATGCGCGAAGTGCTCCAGCATCGCGAATACCGCGAGGCGATCTGGGTCGAGCACGAGCAGATCCTGCGCGCGATCGCGGCGCATGATGCCGACGGCGCCGCGGCGCTCGTCCGCGCGCACCTCTCGAATGCGGCGATCAACGTGCAGGTGACGGTTCCTGCGACAGCGGCGCCGGCCCCTCCGGTAGCCAGCTAGTACCGCGACCCACAAGTTTCGCTATGTTCGAATCGATTCCGCCGGCCGATCGCTTTGTCGCTCATCCTCGCCATAGCTTGGGCTATGGCTGCGGTTCGCTTCGCGCGCTCGGCCGGCGGAATCGATTCTCGGCATGTACGCAAACTTGTGGATCGTGGTACTAGT
>Ga0315273_10000776_pt1 | contig 34643 bp, 34 predicted proteins | sample YL17G02_0_MG_FD_205753 | JGI IMG/M metagenome (GOLD analysis project Ga0315273, IMG submission 205753) | Sediment microbial communities from Yellowstone Lake, YNP, Wyoming, USA - YL17G02_0 | ecosystem: Environmental > Aquatic > Freshwater > Lake > Sediment | place: USA: Wyoming | collected...
ACCCGGCAGCGCGGACCTTCCGTTCCACCGCGTCCAGGTCGTGCACGAAGACCCGGAACCCCCGGTACTTCCCTCGACGCAGGGCATACCACCGGTTCGAGCACCACGTCGAGGCGCGGTTGAAGGTTCCGGTGATCCCCCGATCCACCGGTGCCGTGAAGGCGAAGACGCGCTGTGCGGCGCCGGTCGCGTTCGCGATCAGGGCATCGACGTCGGGGTAGCAGCAGACGACCCGATTGAGGACGACGACGTCCGCGGCCGCCAGCGGCGTCACGGCGCCGTCGCCGACGACGAACGTCGCCCGGTCGGCGAGCCCCCTCGATGCCGCCAGGTCGCGGGCCTGCCGGATCCCGCCGGCGCCCAGGTCCATGCCGGTCCCCGTGCTCGCGCCGCGGGCGAGCAGTGCCAGCATCAGGTCTCCCACGCCGCAGCCCACGTCGAGCACCGTGCGACCGTCGAGGCCGGTCCGTTCGAGGGCATCGAGCAGGGGCTTGGTGACGCCGGCCACGATCTCCTTCGAGCGGGCGCGCCGGGCGTTCGCCGAGGCCCAATCATCGAAGCAGCAGCTCGGGCGTTCCTCCATGGGGTCCATCCCGAAGGCGAGTCTACGTCGCCGGTCCGAGCGCAGGGTGCCGGCATCACCAGGGGAGCGGTTCGCCGTCCTGGAAGAAGCCACCGCTCGAGCCGTCGTCGGGCATCGTGACGCCCCACACGATGCTGGCGGCGCCCTGCGCGGCCGAACGCGGCGCCCCCTCGCCACCCATGTCCGACCGGCACCAGCCAGGACTGCACGCGTTGACCAGGATCCCGGTGTCGCCGAGGTCCTCGGCGAGCGCCCGAGTCATCGCGTTCACGACCACCTTCGTGACCGGGTAGATCCCGCCACCGCGCTGCTGATCTGCGTGCTTGGCCAGCTCGGTCGAGACGTTCACGATGCGGCCCCACCCGCGCTCGCGCATCGGGGGCAGGAACGCCTGCGTGACGCGCCAGCCCCCGAGCGCGTTCACCTGCCACGCCTCCTCGACCTCCTCGGGGGCGGCATCTCCGCGTGGGTAGATGCCCGAGTTGTTGACGAGCACGTCGACGCCCTCCGGCGCCAGAGCTTCTCGCGCCGCGTCGACGCTGGCCGGGCCGGCCACGTCGATCCGGAGCGGGGCGATCCCGGGGAGGCCGAGCGACACTGCGGCGGACTCGCCGGCAGCGAGGTCACGCGTCCCGAGGTAGACCTCCATCCCGAGCTCGCCGAGCTGCCGAACGACCTCGAGGCCGATCCCCCGGTTGCCGCCGGTCACCAATGCGCGCTTCCCTCGCCACTCCGTCTGGGTCATGCTCGGGAGCGTACGACGCCGGGGACGATCCCCGGCCTGCGAGCGAGCGTGAGGGAGGCGAGCGACGTCGAGCGGTTCGATCTGGTGGTGATCGGCGCCGGGCCTGCCGGCGAGAAGGGCGCGGCCCAGGCGGCGTACTTCGGCAAGCGCGTGGCGATCGTGGAGCGGGAGGCAGAGCCGGGCGGCGCGGCGGTGCACACCGGCACCCTCCCGTCGAAGACGCTCCGCGAGACCGCGCTCTTCCTCTCGGGATACCGACAGATGGATCTGTACGGGGTCACGGTGGCGATCGAGCCCCACCTGGCGGTCGCGAAGCTGATCGCACGCAAGGACGCGGTGCGACGGTCCGAGACCGAGCGGATCGTCCGCAACCTCGAGGCGCACGGCGTCGAGCGGATCCGCGGGGAGGCTCGGTTCGAGGACCCTGGGACGATCGCGATCGCCGGGGGCGACGGCGCGCGCCGCCTCTCGGCCGAGGCGTTCCTGATCGCCACCGGCTCGCACCCGTTCCGCCCGCCCTCGATCCCGTTCGACGATCCCGACGTCCACGATTCCAACGACATCCTGGGGATCGAACGACTGCCCTCCTCGCTCGCGGTGCTGGGCGGTGGCGTGATCGGCTGCGAGTACGCGTCGATGTTCGCCGCACTCGGCGTCGAGGTCCACCTCGTGGAGGGACGCGGCTCGCTGCTCCCGTTCCTCGATCACGAGATCGGGGAACGGCTGCTGGCGGGCATGACGCACCTGGGCGTGATCCCGCACCTGAACGAACGTGCCGAGGAGGTCGGTCGCGACGCCGACGGCGCGCTCACGTGCAGGCTCACCTCCGGCGCCGTGGTCGCGTGCGAGGAGGTCCTCGTTACTTCGGGCCGTAGCGGCAACACCGCCGGCCTGCACCTCGAGGCCGCCGGCGTGGAGGCGGACGCTCGCGGCTACGTCGTGGTCGACGACGGGTTCCGCACGGCGACGCCGGGGATCTACGCGGCCGGCGACGTGATCGGGTTCCCCGCGCTCGCTTCGACGTCGATGGAGCAGGCGCGCGTGGCCGTGTGCCGGGCGTTCGGCTTCGACTACAAGCAGGAGGTCTCGAGCCTGCTGCCGTACGGGGTCTACACGATCCCCGAGGTGAGCTGCGTCGGGCTCGGCGAGCAGGAGGCCGACGCGGCGGGAGTCGACGCGGTGGTCGGCCGCGCGTTCTTCGAGGACAACGCGCGGGGGCAGATCCTGGGCGACCGCGAGGGGATGATCAAGCTGGTCTTCGACCGCACGACGCGCAAGCTGATCGGCTGCCACTGCATCGGCGAGCGCGCCTCCGAGCTCGTGCATGTGGGCGAGGTCGCGATCGCGCTCGGCGGCACGGTGGAGACCTTCATCGAGACTGTATTCAACTACCCGACCCTGGGCGAGGCGTACAAGTATGCGGCGTACGACGCCCTGGGCCGCATGGGACCCGCCGCCTCCGCGGGCTGACGCCACGGGTCCCACGATCCCCCCGTCCTCCGGCCCCACCTGACGTCGTGGGCCGGGGGCTAGCGTTGGAGGCGAGGGGGGAACCCATGGAGACGTTCACGACGTCAGGCCCCGACACCGCCATAGCCCCGAGCGGGCTTCGGCACCCCGGTCACCGCGAGGGCGCGGCCACGATGGTGCTCCTCGAGGGGACACCCGCCGCTACGAGGTCGGAGGCTCGCACCGTTGTTCACGTTCCGATGGCTGCGTCGGTTGGACGTCCCGTGACGCTGCGCGTGATGGAGTGAGGGGGAGGTGGCTATGGCGTCCGGAACCCAGGTGCGGCGGCGGACGTTCCTGGCGGCCGGGACGCTCGCTCTCCTGAACGCATGCACCGACGATGTCGCGCCGATACGGACCTCGGGCGCGCCGGAGGCCACGACGGCGACGGCGCTTCCCTCGCCGGATCGCCACGGGCGCGCATCCGCCCTCGAGGACGTCCTCGCCGAGCGCCGGTCGACCCGCACCTTCACCGCCGAGCCCGTGGACGAGGCGGCCATCTCGCGACTGCTGTGGGCCGCGCAGGGGGTGACCGCTCCGTGGGGTGGCCGCACCGCCCCGTCGGCCGGTGCCCTCTACCCGATCGAGGTCTACGTCGCCACGGCCGATGAACTGCGCCGCTACGTGCCCGACGACCACGGCTCGGTCGAGCTCGCGCGCGAGGACCGGCGTCCCCGGATCGCCGAGGCGACCGGCCAGGAGACGGCCTCTGGGGCGCCTGTCCTCTTCGTCATCACCGGGGTCGTTTCGCGGACGGCGGCGAAGTACGGGGACCGGGCCGAGCGCTACGCGCAGCTCGAGGCCGGCCACGTCTGCCAGAACCTGCTCCTCGATGCGACGGCCCAGGGTCTCGCGGCGGTGCCGATGGGCGCGTTCTCCGACGACGACCTGCGCGAGGCGCTCGGGATCGAGCAGGGTGAGCTGCCGCTCTACGTGGTGCCGGTCGGACATCCGCGGGAGGGAGCGTAGCGATGGACCCGCGCGAGCATGCGATCACGATCGAGGTCGCCGACGCGGTGGCCGGCAGGGGCGAGATCGAGGGCGACCTCCGGCTCCCGCCGGAGCCGAACGGGCTCGTGATCTTCGCCCACGGCAGCGGCAGCAGCCGTCGCAGCCCGAGGAACCGCATGGTGGCCGCGCACCTGAACCAGGCCGGGTTCGCGACCCTCCTGTTCGATCTCCTCACCGCCGCGGAAGAAGACGTCGACGTGCGCACGCGGCATCTCCGCTTCGACATCGTGCTGCTCGCGGGGCGGTTGCTTGCCGCGGGCGAGGTCGTCGCCGAGCGAACCGACACCGCGGATCTTCCGGTGGGAACCTTCGGCGCCAGCACCGGCGCGGCGGCCGCGCTCGTGGCCGCCGGGGAGCGGCCCGGCTCGGCGCGTGCCGTCGTCTCTCGCGGCGGGCGACCCGACCTCGCGGGCGACGCCCTGCCGCTCGTGCAGGCACCGACCCTCCTGATCGTCGGGAGCCGTGACCACGAGGTCATCGGGATGAACCAGGAGGCCGCGGCGCACATGACCTGCGAGCGCGAGATCGCGATCGTGGCCGGGGCGACCCACCTGTTCGAGGAGCCCGGCACGCTCGAGGAGGCCGCGCGTCTGGCCACGGACTGGTTCGGACGCCATCTGTCGGCGGGATAGACGGTCGACGCGGACTCGATCACGCCCCGAGGCCGCGGAGGACCTGTCGGGGGGCGCACTCGCCCACGCCGTCGCGCCGCATCAGGTACTTCCAGTAGTCGGTGTGCGGCCGGCTCCGGAAGCGGTCAAGCGACCCGGCTGGTCTCCCGGCGGGCCGACGTGCGCTCCGCCTTCGAGCGGCGGCGACGGCGACGACGCGCATGTTTCCCCTTGCGACTTTCGGTCGCCGTGGAGCGCTCGCGCGCGAGCGCGCGGAGCTGGTCAAGGCCCGCGCGCGGGGCGGGGGGCTCCTCGATACGCTCGCGGAGGGTCCGGTTGTCCCACGACGGGGTCGCGGGTGGGCCCGGCTCCTTGATCGTGCGATCCATGCGCATGCCCGTGAGGGTAGGCTCGAGACCTCGCCCGCGGAACCGCCTGTCGGTGCCGTTCCCGGGTGCCGGAGGGCGGGGGCCTCCGGCCGTCCGCCCTAGGTCTCGCGCACCGGGCCCGCCCGAGGGGCCTCTTTGAGCCGAGGTGCGACTACCCCAGCAGCGCGATCCCGTCGATCGAGAAGGTCGGGTGACCGTCCGAGGCGAGGTTCACGAGGCGGATCGTGTGCGAACCCGCGTGGCGCCACGACCGGCGGAAGGTGAGGGTGCGGAACCCGGCGGCGCCGGCTTCCTGCGTGAACGTGCCGGCCGCCCGCCCATCTACGAGCACGCGGACCTTGCCGCCGTCCGGGCCCACCCGCGCGAACAGCGCGATCGCCGAGGCGTCGATCCGCAGCAGGGCGGAGGTCTTCGCGCGCGTCGTGAGCCGGTACGCGCCACCGAGCGCTCTCGTGTCGCGGCGCCGCGACCAGCGGCCGTCGTAGATGACCGCTCGCTCGCTCGCCGCCGTGAGGTCTACGGGGGGCGCGGCCGTCCACTCGGTGAGGTTCCCCCAGCCGTCGGACGCCCGCACCTCCACGACGTACGCGTGCCCCGGCAGGGCGGCGATCGTCGCGGCGCACGCGGGGCTGCCGCTCGCCACCGTGGTCCACGCGCCGCCGTCTTCGGCCACGCGCACGTCGTAGCCGGCCACCGTCTCGGCCGTGTCCTTCGCGACCCAGGCCGTCCGGAGCTGGATCGGGTCCCCGTGCTTGGGGAGCATCTGCGGGGAGGCGAACGAGATCGCCGGCTCGGTCGTGAAGACCGGCGGCGCGGTGTCGGCCGGCCTGGCCACGGTGACGGTGGCGGCGGCCGCGCTCGTGTCGTCGACGCGGATCGCCCAGCCGGTTGCAGGGTCGATCCACGATCTCCCGGGCCTGAGCACGGCGTCCACGGGGTCGGAGGCTGGGGTCAGATCCACGATGTCGGAGCCGCCGACGTCCGCGGGCAGATGCAGGAGCACGCCGTTCGTCGCGCCGGCGGGGAGCCAGCTGTCGACGCCCGTGGCTCGCCGGAACTCCACCCAGACGTCGCGCGGCGCGCCCGGCAGACGCAGCGCCTGTATGCCCGCAGCCCGTTGCCCGAGCGGCTCGATCTCGAACGTCCCGCCATCACCCGCGGCGGTCGTCTTCCGGCCGTCGAGCCAGCCGAGCGCGCTCGTCTGCGCCGCGTTGAAGCGCCCGACGCCGCCCCAGTACGAGCCTCCCATCGCATCGAATGGGTCGCCGTAGTCGCTGCGCGTGCACGAGGTGGACCAGGGCACCGGGGTGCCGCCGTCCGAGCACGCGACCGAGTGCGAGTGCCACAGGCCGAGGTTGTGTCCCAGCTCGTGGACCGTCACGCGCGTGTCGAGGTAGCCGTTGATCCACAGACGCCCCCACCCGATGTAGGCGCTCCCGGCCCACGCGCACGCGCTCGTGTGGGGGAAGTACACGAGCAGATGGTCGTACGAGTCGAGCGCGGCCCCCGAGTCGCTCGCCGCCGCCAGCGCGTCGGTCATGATCTGGTCGTCTGCGCACCCGGTGGGCGTGGGGATCGTGAACCAGTCGGTGGCGTCGGCGGTCATGCGCACCTGCCCGTACGACGCGTCGTCGTACCAGGCGTCGTTCACAGCCTCCAGCTGGTGCACGGCCGACTCCGGCGTGACCGAGTCGGGCGTCGTCCACGTCACGAGGATCGCGAGTACGGACCGGGTGCCCGTGACCCTGGGCGCCGCGGCCCGGGCGGCGGTCGCGCCGGTGGTCCGGATCCGCTCGGCGCGGATCCGTGAGCCCTGGATCGTTCCGGTCACCTCGATACGAGCCTCGGGGGTGAGCCCCGGCAACTCGCCGCCCCGCTGCAGCAGGAATCGCTCGCCCTCCGCCATCACGTAGTGGTCGGTCCGTCCCCATCCGAACCCGTCGACGGCCACGGGCCGGTACGTCCCGACCAGGCGCACCGGACGCGGGCCGGCCGTGACGCCGGGCGCGGCCGCGAGCACGAGGGCGAGCACCGCGCAGGTGGCGACGACGACCGTGCGGACGCGGTAGCGACGGTCTCGTGTGGGGGGGAGCGGACCCATGTTGACCCTTTCTCTCCCCGGGGGTGTCGGCGGAACGGGGTGCGGCGCTTGAGGGCGTCCCACATATCGGATGGCGTGCCTCGATCGGTTAAGGACGTCCCCCGTCGGGCCGATGCCGTTCTCGTCGATGGAACGTCTCCGTCAGAACGTCGCGCAGCGCACCCCGCTCACGATCTTCCTCGTGGCGCTCGTCGTCGTGGCCGCGATCGGGTGGCTCGACTTCGCCAGCGGCATCTATCTCAGCTTCGCGCTCTTCTATCTGGTGCCGATCGGGTTCGTGACCTCTTTCGCCGGCCGCGGGTGGGGGGTCGTGACCGCCGTGGTCTGCACCGCGGTCGGGCTCATCGGCGACCTCACGAATCTCGAGGAGACCGGGGTCATCCCCGTCTGGAACGCAGCGATGCGCCTTGGCGTGTTCATCGTCGTGGTGATCGTGCTCGTCCGGCTGCGTGAGGCGCACCGACGCGAGCGCGAGCTCGCGCGCACCGATCCGCTCACCGGCGTGGCCAACTACCGTTGGTTCACTGAGGAGGCGCAACGCGAGATGTACTCGTCACGCCGGTACGGTGGGCCGCTCTCGCTCGCCTACATCGATCTGGACGGCTTCAAGGCCGTGAACGACCGGCATGGGCACGGGGCAGGCGACTCGGTCTTGCGGGTCGTGGCCGACACCCTCCGCGCGAGCCTGCGACCGACCGACCTGGTGGCGCGACTCGGCGGGGACGAGTTCGGCGTGCTGCTCCCGCACACGGACTGCGATTCGGCCCAGCTGGCGCTCGACCGGGTGCTGATCCGACTCGCAGACGACGACCGCTCGATGGGCGTCGGCTTCAGCATCGGGGTGATCCAGCTCCACCACGCGGTGGGCTCGATCGACGACCTCCTCGGCATGGCCGACGAGCGGATGTACGCCGCGAAGGCCGCGAAGAAGCGGGCCTCGATCGGGGCCGGCCGCGAGGCCGGGGCGCCCGCACGGCGCCTCCCCGCCTAACCTGCCGGCGTGACGGGCGCGCGTGATCGGCCCTGCGCGCATACCGAGCACAGGTCGCCGCGGTTGTAGACGCTCAGTCGCGTGTCGCAGCCCTCACCGGCGCAGGTTCGTCCAGCGGGCATCGGTCCCGTGCGCCTCGGGCCCGGACGCATCCCCTGCTTGCGGAGGCGCTGGCACGGCGGGCAGAACCGGCTCTTCCCGAAGTGCCCGCACGGCCGCAGATCGTGGCACATCGGACACTCGCGGTATCCGCGACACGGACACTCGGGGTAGTCGTCCATCCCACCAGGGTACGGCCGCGAGCCGCCGCGAACGATGTCGCACGACCGTAACCTTCGGGACCTCCCGCAGGCCGTGTTCCGGCGGGACCCGCTCACCGCGTACCCGCACGAGCCCGACAACCAGGCGTTGCTGAAGGTGTGCGACATCCTCGGGGTGCCGGTGTGGACGAACCTTGCTTCGGCCGAGACCCCGCTCCGGTCGCTCTCCCAGGCTAGGGACCCCACTCGTAGAAGGGCGGGGCCGGAGCACACAGCCGCTCGGTCTCCGTCCGCAGGAAGCGCTTCATCGTCGCCGAAGCGGGGTCATCGGCGAGATTCTGCGTGGTGAAGGGATCAGCCCCCACGTCGTAGAGGGTCTCGAAACCGTTGTCGGGGCTCTCTCGATCCCAGTACCGCGCGTACATCCACCCGTCGGCCGTCCTGATCCCGCAGTAGCCCGGCACGACGAGGTCGTCGTCCCAATGCTCCAGCGGGAAGGACGTGCGACGCTCCGAGCCCCGCAGATCGAGCCCCTCGGGCGGTACGGGGAGGCCCGACGCGAAGTCGATCGCCGTGGGCGTGGCCGCGTCGAGCCCGACCTCACCCAGGATCGTCGGGACGAGATCGATGTTCAGCGCGAGGCGATCATCGACCACACCGCCGGGGCCGTGCGGGTACCTGATGACCAACGGGATGCGGATGCTCTCCTCGTAGGGAACGAGCTTGCTGTGCCACCGGTGCTCACCCCATAGGTAGCCATTGTCGGACATGAACACGACGATCGTGTTGTCGGGGATGACCGAGAGGAGCTTCCCGACGCTACGGTCTACGCCGATCAGGCTCTCGAGTTGGCGCTGGCGCAGCAGATCGGTGTGGTTCCTCTGGCGTCGACTCCAGGACCTGTCTCGCAGATACTGCGGCAGGTCGCGAGAGGGATCTCGGTTCCCGTATGACGCCGGGCGCCACGGCTGGATGCCTGCGTAGGCATCCACGTCGCGCGGGTCGGGGACCGCAGCGCTCGGACCCTCCTCGCCGCTCTGCGTGTGTGGCGCGGCCGGGGCGAAGTACAGGAAGAACGGTCGGTCACCGGCGGCATCGATGTACGAGATGGCCTTCCTGGTCATCACACGACCGGAGTAGTCCCCCGGGTCGCTCCCGTGGAAGACGGAACGCCTTCCGTCGACCGCGGCGAAGTAGTCGTAGAACGTGCCCGTGTCGAATGCGAACCAGTCGTCCCAGCCGGGTGGGACGTATCGGAAGTGATCCTGCGGGTACCCGTTCAGGTACTTGCCGACGAAGGATGTGCGGTAGCCGTGATCATGCAGGACCGTCGCGATGCTGACGCCATCATCGAACCCATCGAACCCACCGAACGGAGGGCTGTTCCCCCACACACCGTTCGTGTGGGAGTTGGTGCCGGTCAGCGTCGCGACCCTGCTGGGACAGCACAGCGAGTTCGGCACGAAGGCGTTCGTGTACGTGACGCCTTCGCGGGCGAGCGCCTTCACGTTCGGCATGGAGCGCAAGGTGTCCCAGCGTTGGTCATCGGTCATGACGACGATGATGTTGGGGGAGCGGGGGGTCTGCGCCGTCGCTGCGGTCGTCAGCGTGATCCACGGCATCGCGCCGACGAACAGCGCGAACATCGCGATGAGCCTCTTCATGTCCCGATCCTCAGAGGTGCAGTCGTTTCACCCAGGTGACATCGGGGTTACTCGGGTCGAGCTTGAGCGGCGGCGGGGGCTCCCCCGGCGGGGCCTCGCGGTGCTCGGGTGAGATCAGTGGGTGCCGGCGCTTCGTCTCGTGGACGGGCCTTCCTTGCCCATCGCACCCTCGGTCATGACGGCTCCGCTGGCCTGCGCGATCAGCGCCCGGGGGATCGGCGAGCCCACCTCCATCCGTGACGCTCGCCCGGGCCGAAGCGCCGGGGGCTCATACGGGCTGGGCGTTCCGGCAAGAACTTCGCTAGGCTCACACCCCATGTCGTTCCGGCGGGATAGGGTCCTCGCATGCTGAAGGTCGAACGGGGGACAGCGGACGCATGAGCGAGACCGTCCGCGTCGTCGTCGCCGAGGGAACGCCCTCCCGCAAGGGGTTCCTGCGGTTCGTCCTCGAGGGTGAGGGCTACGAGGTCGTCGGCGAAGCCGCGAACCCGGCCGAGCTCGCGCGCTCGGTCTCGGTGCACGAACCCGACGTCGTCGTGATGGATGACGGGATCGGCGCCATCTCGGTCGGCATGGTCCACGACCTCGCGCCACTGTCGAAAGTGGTCTTGGTATGGCCGAGCGCCGTGATGCCGATCGGCGGCGACGCGCGCGTCGAGCCCGCGAACGTCCTGCGGGAACTCGGCCTGGCGGTGGAGGGGCTCACCGGCGTCGTGTGCGCCACGTCGCTGGCGGGTGGGCTCGCCGGCGCGCGCGACGCGGCGACGCTCCGCGAGGTGCTGGCGCGAGGCGAGGCGGCGCAGCTGCATCGCCCGGGGGAGCACGAGACAGACGGGCCAGAGGCGCCCGCGGGCGAGGATCACGACGCCGCGACCGCCCCCATCGCCGCCGCCGCCGCCGTCGCGGCAGCCGCAGTGGCGACCGCCGTGCCCGACGCCGCCGCCACGGCGCTCAACCGACGGCTCGGCACGATCGCGCTCAGCGGCGCCGCGGCGGCGGGCGCCCTGGTGCTCGCGCTCGCGCTCGGCGGTTCCCGAGTTCCCGTGGACACCATCAGCGGCGCGGCCGCGGAGCCCAGCAGCCCCGGGATCGGCCAGCCGTCGATCTCACCCGTCGCGCCACCGGACGGCGATGGGGGCGGCGGCGCGCCCGGTGGCCGACAGGGCGGCGGCGGAACCCATAGTCGCGGCGGAACGGAGCCTCTCTGCAACTACTACGTCGAGACCTGTCTCCCACCCGCGGGGTTGACCGGGACCGGCGGTCTGTCGATCGGCGACATCTACGGCACGGTGGACGCGAGCGGGGCCGCGTCCCCGAAGACGAAGCGCGACGTCGGCCGAGCGGCGCGGTCGGATCGTCATGACGGCGGGTCGAGGCACGGCAAGGACCGAGGCCGCCAAGAGCGCAAGGCGCAGCGCCCCCACATGTATCTCCCCCGCAAGGGCGAGGCAGCCTAGCTCTTCACCGGCCCTCGCCCGTACGGCCCCGCACCGGCCGCGCACCACGCCCCGCATCTCGCGCCGAGCTCGAGTGCCGCGTCCAGGTCGATACCGGCGGCAAGGCCCGCGGTCAGCCCCGCCGCGAACACATCGCCGCAGCCGTAGGTGTCGACCACGGGGCCGGGCGGGGCGACCGCGGGATAGTGCCCGCGCCGGTCGCCGGCCATCTGCCAGCTTCCTCCGCGATCGTGCGCGGTCGCGACCACCAGCCCGGGCGGCGGATCGAGGTCGCCCGCTCGATACCGCTCGCCGGCATCCCAGCCGCTGCGGACGAGCGCGTCGAGCGCGACGCCACCCTCGCGCAGCGTCGCCATCACACGTGCCGTCGCGACCAGCACGCAGGCCCGCCGTGCCGCTCGAAGCGACCCGGCGTCGCCCGCGGTCACGTACACGGCGTCGAACGACTCGAGGTCGGCCCAGCCCAGGGGGTCCCGACGCCGGGGGCCCATCCGGTCGCCCAGCACGGTGATCGTCCGCTCGCCGCGATCGTCCAGGTGCACGAACACCCTCCGTTGGCGCTGCCGTCGCCGGAACGCGGCACGCACCTCGACCCCGAGGGCGCCGAGCTCCTCGGCCGCGCGGTGCCCGACCGCATCGTCGCCCAGCGCGGTGAAGAACGTGGCGCCGCCGGCGAGCGCGGCGAGCTGCACCGCGGTGACCGCCCCGCCGCCCGCAGGCTCCTCCCACCCGGCCGTGGCGTGCACGATCTCGCCGGCGCGCGGCATGCGCGGCACGCGCGCGAACTGTGCCCACTCGACGTGCCCGACGACCGCGAGCCTCAGGCCGCGCAACCGCCGGGCGAGGGACGGCTCCAGGTCGCGCGCGCGGATCGGTCCCCCTGCCGCCATGCCGGGAGTGTAGGGCCGGCCCTCAGAAGGCGGGGCTCGACTACCATCCGCGCCATGGGACGACTCGAAGGCAAGGTGGCCCTCATCACCGGTGGCACGTCCGGGATCGGGCGCGCGACCGCGGTGCTCTTCGCACGGGAGGGCGCCAACGTCGCGATCACCGGTCGCGACGAACCGCGCGGCGCCGAGGTCGTCGGCGAGATCGAGGCCGCCGGAGGAGAAGGCATCTTCGTGCGGGCCGACGTTCGCTCGGCCGACGACTGCGAGCGGTCGGTCGCCCGCACGGTCGAGGCGTTCGCTCGGCTCGACGTCTTGTTCAACAACGCCGGTGTATACATCGCGAACGACGTGCTCGGCTGCGACGAGGACGAGTGGGACCTGCAGGTCGATACCAGCCTGAAGGGTGCGTACCTGATGTCGCGGGCCGCGCTGCCGCACATGGTCGCGCGGGGGTCCGGTTCGATCGTGCACTGCAGCTCGGGGTGGGGGCTCGTCGGTGGCGCGAAGGGCGCGGCGTATTGTGCGGCCAAGGGCGGCATGGTGCTGCTCACGAAGTCGATGGCGATCGATCACGGGCCGCAAGGGATCCGCGTCAACGCCGTGTGTCCCGGTGACACAGAGACCCCGATGGAGCACGAAGACGCACGCAACCAGGGCATGACGTGGGACGAGTACCTCGCGTTCGCGAACGAGGGTCGCCCGATCCCCCGGATGGGCGAGCCCGACGAGGTGGCCCGGGCGGCGCTCTACCTCGCGAGCGACGAATCCAGCTTCGTCACCGGCGTGGCGCTCCCGGTGGACGGCGGCGGCGTCGCCGGCTGAGCGCCCTCCGGTCCGGGGATGCGCCGGAGGCCGGCGTGGCCACATACCCCCGGGGGTATATGTGACACCCCACGACCGAGGAGGACCCACCGTGGCAACCATCGAACTGACCGCCGACACCTTCGAGCAGACCGTCGACGGCGACGGGATCGTGCTCATCGACTTCTGGGCCGAGTGGTGCGCCCCGTGCCAGATGTTTGCCCCGAAATACGAGCAGGTGTCCGAGGCTCACGACGACGTCGTCTTCGCCAAGGTGGACACCGTGGCCGAGCAGCAGCTCGCCGCGCGATTCGGGATCCGTTCGATCCCGACCCTGATGGCCTTCCGCGACGGCATCATCGTCTTCGCGCAGCCGGGCGCCCTGCCCCAGTCCGCGCTCGCGGAGCTGATCGGCGCGGTCCGCGAGCTCGACATAGAGGACGTCCGCCGAGAGGTCGCCGAATAGGAGCAGGCCGACATGGCGGGTCACCGGTCGTGGCCGGCTCTCGCTACGGCTCCGGCGATCGATCCGCGCATGCTCGTGACCGTCACGGGGAACGAGACGCTCGCGCCGATCGTGGACGAGGTGGCCGAGAAGGTGAACCGCGCAGTGGCGAAACTGGCCTGACTCGGCTCGGCCTCGCGCGGGTTACGAGTGCCCCTCGTTCCAGACCTCCGCGATCTGCGCGAACCGCACAGGCTGGAACCCGAAGAACTCCATCGCGTCGACGCTGACCGACTCGGTCTGCGTGCCGGCGGCGAAGATCACTGGGCCGTGGTCCTGCACCGTCGGGTCGACGATCACGTCGACACCGAGGAGCGGGGCGACGGGCGGTAGGGCGCCCAGCTCGAACTCACCGAAGTCGCGCGTGATCTCACCTTCGTTCGCGAGGGATGCATCGGGGTCCTCGAGGACGTCGCGCACGAGCGCCATGTCGAGCCGCTCGCCGCTCGGCACCACCAGCGCCACGTGATCGCCCTTCGTGTCGCAGATCACCGTCTTGAGGACCTCGTCGGCCTTCAGGCCGAGCGCCCGGGCCTCCTCGATCCCGGTCACCGCCCGCGCGTGCTCCAGCACCTCGTACCCGATGTCCTGGACGTCCAGGTAGTCGGTCAGCGTCGTCATGGCGCCATCTCCCCCCGATCGGATGAGTTCATCCTCGCGCCCCTGCATGCCCGGGGCATGGGGCGGGCGGCCCCCGACGCGAGGGCCGCCCGGATATCCGCCCGGAGGCGCATCCCTCCCATCAGTTCACGGCCCGGGCGTGCGCCCAGTCGTCACGGTGTTCCGGCACCATGACGGCAACTCAGGGTCGAGCATCGTCAACTCGAATCTATGCAGGATCTCCACCCGAGATGTCCGCTCCGCCAACAGCCCCGAACTTTCCGCGACACCATCCGGACGAACCAGGAATACATCCACATGCGCGACAACCTGATCGCGGGACTCGCGGCCTCGGTGACGCAGACCAACATCGAGGCGTCCAACGGCGCGATCCTCGTGATCGACGCGGTGGTGCTGCCGCCCGCGGAGTAACGCGGCGAAGAGCTGACGGCGCAACTCCGGGGCCGGCGGTGGTTCGCCCTCGCCGGCCCCGCGCCGTGCGAGGTCAGCCCCGAAGGATATCGTCCGCGATGCGTTCGCATTCCTCGAGGCGCGTGCGGTCGACGAACAGCCGGACGCCATGCTCCCAGACCCGGCTGATGTACCCGGGCTGCTTGAACCACCAGACGATCCCGCGGGCCTCGAGCTCGGCCGCGATCCGATCCGCGTGCTCGTGGGTGAACTCGCCGAGATAGGTGGTCCGCACGTCGGGAGGGATCATGTCGAGGCGGGGCACGCCGCTCAGCGTAGCCGCGTTCGCGCGTTCCCCAAGCTCGGCCTTCGGGAGGAGTACATCGACGTGTGTGACGCGTCCGACCTGCTCGCCGAGCGGATCAGGTCGCTGGTCTTCGGGGCCCCCGCGAGCTTCTCGGGGTTCGGGCGGCTGGCATCGGTGCCCGACGAGGAGGGCGCGCCGGAGGCCATGGAGATGGTGCGCCTGCTGGTGGCGGGCCACGAGGCCGTGATCAACACCGCCCGCGGGGTGGTCGCCAAGGCCGAGGGGGCCGGTGACGTCGCCACGGCGGACCTCGTCACGACGAGGATCGAGATCCACGAGAAGACCGCGTGGATGTTGCGCGCCACGGTTCCTGAAGGATCTGCGCCGCCGCCCCAGCCCCCACGCTGGGCTAACGTTCTGTGAGAGTTTCCCCAAGCTTCAACGCGCCCCGCCCGACCTGCCGTACCCTGGAGGTCATGGCGAAGGTCGTCTTGGTCGTTCTCGGGGGCATCGTGGCCCTCAACGTCGCCCTCCTCATGGGCGCGGTGATGGTGGCCGTCATCGACCGACGCCGCCGCAGGCGGGACATCCACGAGCTCGAGATCCTCTGGGACCTTGCGCCCCCCCGGCCCGTCGCTGTCGGTACGACCCTGACCGAGCGTCGGCGATCTTCGGTCATGGCCCGCCCCGCTCGGGCGCCCGCCGGCCGGAAGCTCGTCGGCGTGACCCTCGTGGCTGCGCTCGCGTTCGCGGGAAGCGCCTCGGCAAGTCCCCGGGCCCGGGAGGTGGTGGCGTCGGTGTTCACGACGGTCACGCAGGGGCTGGGATTCCGGGCACAGGAGCCGACGGATCGGGCCGCCGACGCGGGCACCCTCACGGATGCACGGTCCGCGGTCGCGGCGGCCCGGGGCGCGCCGTCGGTGACGAACGGTCCGCATGACGCGCCGGGCGGCGGGTCCTCGGTCTCGAGTGCTCCCGAGGGCGCCGGCGGATCGACGATCACCGATCCCGGCGCCGTGCCGATAGCCGCCACGACCGTGACGGCATGGGTCGTGTCCTCGTCCGTCGTCGACGTACGGTGGACCGATGTCGGCGGCGAGTCCGGCTATCGCGTGGAGCGGTCGCCCGACGGCGCGGCCGGGTGGGCGTTCGTCGCAGACCTGGACCGCAACGTCACGGCGCAGCTCGACACGGAGCTCGCGCCTGGCACGAACTACTACTACCGGGTGATCGCGACCTCTGATGGCAGTGACGCCTCGATCTCGGACGTGGCCTCGGTCACGACCCTGATCGAGCCCGCGGATCCGCCGGTCGCCACAGCCACGGCGGTCTCGTCGTCACAGATCGACCTCAGCTGGACCGACGTCGGCACCGAGACCGGCTATCGGATCGAGCGCTCGATCGACGGCACGACGTGGACCGTTGCCGGGACCACCGCCCAGGACGAGACGACCTTCAGCGACGCCTCGCTCGCGGCGGGCACGACCTATTCCTACCGCGTGATCGCGACGAACGCCGGCGGCGATTCCGCTCCATCCGACGCCGCGACGGCGACGACCGGGACCGACGCCGCAACGATCCCCTCGGATACCCCGCCCGGCGCCCCGGCTGGCTGAGCACCGGTCAGCGGTCACGCCCCACCGAGCGTAGGCTGACCTCATGAGCCCGCTGAGGATCGGTGACCGCGCCCCCGCCATCCCGGGTATTTCGTTCGGCGACGGCCCGGTCGGCCTCTTCTTCTACAAGATCACTTGCCCGACGTGTCAGCTCGCGGCGCCGAAGATGGCGGCGTTCGAGCGCCTCGCCCCGGGCCGGGTCATCGGTGTGGGGCAGGATCCCCTCCCAGAGCTGGGCCGGTTCGCGGAGACGCACGCGATCGGGATCGCCTCGGTGGAGGACCCTCCCCCGTACGTGGTCTCCGACGCCTACGACATCGTCTCGGTCCCGACGCTGTACCTGATCGAGGGCGACGGCACGGTGGCCGATGTCGTGGGGGCCTGGGAACGGGACGGGTTCAACCGGGTGGCCGCGTCCCTTGCCCGTTCGGTGGGCGCGGCGCCGGTCGAGGTCTCGTCGCCCGACGACGGCCTCCCCGCGTTCCAACCTGGGTGAGGCGCGAGGAACGCGCGCTCGGTCTGAGCGAGGAACGGCGAGGGAGGGGGCGAACGCCGCTCCGCGGAGCCGCGACTACTTCGCGCGCCTCTCGAGCTCGTTGAGCCGCTCCACCGCGACGCGGTCCACCTCGAGGTGGCTCCACGCGAACCCGGTCACGGCCGCGAGGAAATGATCACGCTCGAGGCTCAGCAACCGCGTTTCCTGGGTGGCGGTGACGGTGGCGGTACGAGGCACATCACGGAGCAGCGCGATCTCACCGAAATAGTCGCCCGACCCGAGGTCGGCGACATGGCGCCCGTCGGCGGTGACCTCGACCCTGCCCTGGTCGACGATGTAGAAGCGGTCGCCGGCCTCGCCCTGCGTGATGACAGCGGTGCCGGGAAGCACGATGCGCGCGCTCAGCTGCTGCGCCAGGTGGTCGACCGTGGGGATGTCCAGCGGCGAGAAGATCGGGATCGAGCGCAAGAGCGCGAGCTCGCGTTCGGGCACGATCGTCTCTCGGTCGAGCCGGCGGAGCGCCGGCCAGGTGACCGCCACGAGCACCGGGAGTAACGTCCCCGTCGCGAGGAACGCCATGCGGGTTCCGAGCCAGGCGACCAACGCCGGGGCGAGGATGCCGCCGAGGCCGATCGCGGCGAGGACCAGGCCGTCGAGCACGCCGAGCACGCGCGCGAGCACGGCGTCGGGCACGATCCGCTGCAGCGTGGTCATGCCGGCGACGTCGCCGACGCTGTTCCCGATGCCGACAGCGACCATCAGCAGGAGCGCCACGATCGGGAAGGGCAGCACGGGGATCAGCGCGATCGGGACGCCCCAGGCGAGCAGCGCGAGGCCGAAGGGCGCGGCCATGTGCGGTCGGCCGACGAGCGCCAGCGTGACGAACACGCCGATCAGCCCACCGGCGCCGATCGCGGCGGAGAGGTACCCGAGCCCCGACTGCCCCATCCCGAGCAGGTCGAACGAGGCCACGACCAGCAGCACGCCCAGCAGGCCGCGCACGATCGTCTGCGCGCCGAAGAGCTCCACGATCAGCCGGGGCTTCGGCATCGTCGCGAGGGCGCGGAAGCCCGCGAGCGCCTCGTCGACCGGGCGGCGCCGGCCCACGACCTCGGACAGCGCGAACCCGCCACCCTCGACCCGGAGCAGCAGCAACGCGGCGCCGACGAACGCGACCCCGGCCCCCAACAGCAACGCGCCGGATCCGATCAGGGCCAGGAAGATCCCCGCCAGGGCCGGCCCGGCCAGCGTCCCGAGCCCCTCGATCGTGGCGAGCCCCACGTTGGCCGCGACGAGTTCGTGGGGCGAGCGGGCGAGCGAGGGGAGCAGCGCGAACTGGGTGGACCGCAGGGCGCTCGAGACGATCGCGGCGGCCGTGACGAGGGCGTAGACGACGGCAACGGGGAGGTCGAGCCACACCGCGGCCGCGGCGAGCGCGATCAAGCCTCCGCGGATCCCTTCGACGAGGGCCATCACCCGCTGTCGTGGGTAGTGGTCGGCGGGCATCGCGAGGAACGGGGCGGCGACCGCGGCGGGCACCATCCGGATCAGCCCGAGGACCCCGACCGCCAGGGCGCCGCCCACGTCGAACGCGTACACGGCGAGCACGATCGTCGAGACCCAATCGGCCGTGACCGAGAGCGCCCACGCGAACTCCACACGGCGAAGATCGGGCACCCGGAACGCCTCGACCAACGAGTCCCACGAGGATCGGAGCTTGCCGTCGCCACGCACGGCGGGAAGCATGCCATGTCGCCCGAGCGCCCGTCGCTCCGCCGGTCTAGGCTCCGCCGGGGGATCGGCCACGCGGTCGGACGACCCCGGGGAGGGGCATGGAAGACAGGGCTACGCGTCTCGAGTACCGGGATGGCTCGACGTATCCGCCCGCCCGCAACGGCATGCGCGGGAGTCATCCCGGGTCGTTCGACGTGGCGCACGCGCTGCGCGACGGGCAGGTCTTCGAGATCGCCGGCTTCCCGATCGAGGAGGCGGCCGACCTCGTCGTGGTCGGGGCCGGGATCAGCGGGCTCGCGGCGGCGTGGTTCTGGCGGCAGCGCGAGCCGGGCGCGACGATCCTCGTGCTCGACAATCACGACGACTTCGGCGGGCACGCGAAGCGCAACGAGCTCTGGGTGGGCGACCGACTGCTGATCGGCTACGGCGGCAGCGAGGCCATGCAGTCACCCGAGGGGCTCTACAGCGAGGTGGCCGGGGGGCTGGTCGCCTCGCTCGGCGTGGATCTCGCACGGTTCCACACGGCGTTCGACCGGGAGCTCTATCCGGGGCTCGGGCTCTCGCGAGGCGTGTTCTTCTCGCGCGAGGCGTTCGGGCGCGACGCCTTGGTCACCGGGGATCCGATGCGGATGGTGGCCGACGACATCCCCATCGACCGCATGAACGAGCGCTCCCCGGCGGCGTTCATCGCCGACTTCCCGGTGTCGGACGCCGCCAAGGCGGCCCTCGTCGAGCTCTTCATCTCGGGCCGGGATCCGCTCGAGGGGATGTCGAAGGATGAGGCGCTCGCGCTCCTCACGACCACGAGCTACCGCGACTTCATCCAGCGCTACTGGGGACTCGACGACCGGGCGGCCGACACGTTCCAGGGTCGCTCGCACGACTTCTTCGCCCTGGGGATCGACCGTGTCTCCGCGTACGACGCGTACGAGACCGGGTACCCGGGGTTCGCCGGGCTGGGGCTTCCGGTGGATCCGGCCACCGCGGCCGAGATGGACGAGCCGTACATCTACCACTTCCCAGACGGGAACGCGTCGCTCGCGCGGCTGATGGTGCGATCGCTGATCCCCGCGGTGGCGCCGGGGGACTCGATGGAGGACATCGTGACCGCGCCGTTCGACTACGCGAGGCTCGACGAGGCGGGCTCTCCGACGCGCCTTCGGCTCGAGAGCACGGCCGTGCGCGTGCGCAACCGCGACGGCGGGGTGGACGTGGGCTACGTGAAGGACGGCGAGCTCCGGGTGGTGCGCGCGGCCCGCTGCGTGCTCGCCGGCTACCACATGATGATCCCCTCGATCATGCCGGAGCTGCCGAAGCCCCAGAAGCAGGCCCTCCGGAAGAACACGAAGGCGCCGCTCGTGTACGTGAAGGTGGCCGTGCGGGACTGGCATCCGTGGGTGCGGCTCGGGGTGCACGAGATCACGAACCCGATGGGGTTCTTCTCTCGTGTGAAGCTGGACTACCCCGTGAGCCTGGGCGAGTACCGATGCTCGCGCACGCCCGACGAGCCGATGATGCTGCACCTCGTGCACGTGCCCGCGCAGCCCGGCGGCGGCACGGCGCGGCAGCGGTTCCGTAAGGGCCGCGAGCAGCTCTTCGACATGACGTTCGACGACTTCGAGGCGCGGATCCGCGACGAGCTCACCCGGATGCTGGGGGCGGGCGGCTTCGATGCAGACCGCGACATCACGGGCATCATCGTCAACCGCTGGGGTCACGGGTACTCCTACGGGGGCGACCCGCTGCTCGGCCCGGACGCCGAGGAGCCACAGCCGTATCTCCTCGCCCGGGCCCGCGCGGGCAACGTCGCGTTCGCGAACGCCGATGCCGTGTGGACGCCGTTCGCGCACGCCGCGATCGATCAGGCCCACCGCGCGGTGGGGGAGCTGCTGGACGGGTAGTGCGCGTCCGGCCGGGCAACGGGTCACCCCCGCTCGCCGGGTAGGCTTCCTCGCCCGATGCGCTTCGACGACGATCCCCGACCGATCCTCACCGAGCGGCTGCAGCTGCGCCGCTCGGTCGCGGAGGACGCCGAGACGATCTCGGCCTACCGCAGCGACCCCGAGGTCCACCGCTACCAGGGCTGGGAGCGTACGGACCCCGACGGGGTCCGCGAGGAGATCGAGGACATGACGGCGCGCCGGGCCGGCGAGCCGGGGTGGGTGCAGTTCTCGGTCGAAGAGCGCGAGACCGGCCTGCTCGTTGGTGACGTCGGGTTGAGCCCGGCGGACGGCGAGCACGGCGTGATCAAGATCGGCTACACGATGGCGCCCGAGGCACAGGGCCGCGGGTACGCGACCGAGGCCGTGCGGGCGCTGGTCGGCTATGCGTTCGAGGCGCTCGATGCGGAGGTCGTGCGGGCCTACGCGAGCGCGGAGAACACCCCGTCGCTCCGCGTGGCTGAGAAGGCCGGCATGGAGTTGATCGAGCGCTTCGAGCGGACGTACGAAGGGGAGACCTGGCAGGGCGTCCGCTATGAGCGGCGTCGCGACGAGCCGACCGAGCCGCACTAGCTCTGGAGGAGGTGTGCGCGCAGGGTCATCCCGGCGGCGGCGACCGCGCCGGCGTCCACCCCGTGCCCGATCCCGAGCCGGTCGAGCAACCCGCAGAGCATCTCGGTCGCGAGGTTGCCGGGTGCGCCCGGCGCGAAGGGGCACCCTCCCGTTCCGCCCGCCGATACGTCGTAGGTCGCGATGCCCATCTCGAGGCCGGCCTCGACGTTGGCCAGTGCCCGGCCGTGCGTGTCGTGGAGGTGCAGGGCGAGCCGTTCACGCGGCACGCGGTCGAGCAGCGCCGCGCAACGCTCACGAACTCCGTCGGGCTCGGCCACGCCGATCGTGTCGCCGATCGAGACCTCGTCGCAGCCGAGCTCGAGCAGCGCCTCGGTGATCTCCACCACGCGGCGCCCGTCGACCGTTCCCTCGTAGGGGCACCCGAAGGCGGTCGAGACGTAGCCCCGGCGCCACCACCCCAGCTCCGTCGCCCGCGCGAGCACGGGTGTGAACGCCGCGAGCGAACCGGCGATCGTCATCCCGATGTTGCGTTGCGTGAAGGTCTCCGAGGCAGCGGTGAAGACCGCCACCGCGTCCGCGCCGGCCGCCTCGGCACGTTCCATCCCCTTCATGTTGGGCACGAGCACGGGGTAGCGGACTCCCGCCCGCCGCCGGATCCGCGGGAAGACCTCATCGGCGTCGGCGAGCTGCGGCACCGCCGTCGGAGAAACGAACGACGTGGCCTCGACGACCAGGAGGCCCGCGTCGGCGAGCGCCTCGATGAACGCGACCTTCGCATCGGCCGCGACCGCCGCCGACTCGTTCTGGAGCCCGTCGCGCGGGCCGACCTCCACGATCTTCACCGACGCGGGCGTCGTCATCGCTCCTCCACTTCCACCAACGTCTGACCCGCCGTGACCATGTCGCCCTCCACTACGTGCACGGCCCTCACGGTGCCCGCGGCCGGCACGTCGACGCGCAGCTGCATCTTCATCGCCTCGAGCACGACGGCGATCTGCCCCGGTTCGACCTCGTCGCCGACCGCTACCGCCACTCTCCCGACCGAGGCGGGCATCGGTGCGGTGAGTGAGCCGCCCGGCGGCGCGATCGCGACGGGTTCGAGCTCGTCCGAGGCCAGCTCGTACGACCACCCTCGGTACTGGGCGCGTGTGCCGGCCACCGCGACGCCCGCCGGGAGCGATCCATCGCCGAACCACCGCCAGGGATCGGCGGGATCGCCGGCTGGGTGCACTCCGTCGGGCAGGGGGGGTACCGCGTGCCTCCACGTGTCGGCCACCCAGTCGGTCCCGGCCCGCCCGGCGCGTACGTCGGGATGATCGAGCGCGTCCAGGAGGAACCCGAGGTTCGTCGCCACGCCCACGAGACGCAGGGCTGCGAGGACGGCGCGGAGGCGGTCCAGGCAGGTATCCCGGTCCGGCGCGACGGCGATCACCTTCGCAAGCAGGGGATCGAACCCCAGGTCCACGACGTCTCCCTCTCGAACCGCCGTGTCGATCCGCACGCCCGGCCAGTGCGGGAGCGCGAGCAGATCGATGCGGCCGGACACCGGAAGGAACGCGTTCGTGGGGTCTTCGGCGTATACGCGCGCCTCGATCGCGTGGCCCGCGAGGCGGACGTCGTCCTGGGTCAGGTCGAGGGACTCGCCGGCGGCCACGCGCAGCTGTGCGCGCACGAGGTCGACCCCGGTCACGGCCTCGGTCACGGGATGCTCGACCTGCAACCGTGCGTTCATCTCGAGGAACCACCACGTGCCGTCGGGCACCAGGAGGAACTCGGCGGTGCCGACACCCTCGTAGCCGGCCTCGCGAGCGATCGAGAGCGAGGCCCCGCCGAGCGCGGCGCGCATCTCGGGGCCGACGCCGGGGGCGGGCGACTCCTCGACGATCTTCTGGTGACGGCGCTGGAGCGAGCAATCGCGCTCGCCCAGGTGCACCCCGTTCCCGTGAGCGTCGAGCAGCACCTGGACCTCCACGTGGCGGACGCCGACCATCCGCCGCTCGAGGAACACCCGGTCGTCGCCGAACGCGGCCGCCGCCTCCTCCCGGGCAGATGCCAGCGCATCGGGGAGCGCCGCGAGGTCGACCACGGCGCGCATCCCACGGCCCCCGCCCCCGCCCGCAGCCTTGACGAGCAGCGGCGCACCGAGCCGCTCGGCCTCGCGGCCCAGGGCCTCGTCGGTCAGATCCGGTCCCGAGTAGCCGGGGACGACCGGGACGCCTGTGGCCGCGGCGAGCGCGCGCGCACCGACCTTGTCGCCGAGCGCGCGCATCGCGGCAGGCGACGGGCCCACCCACACGAGGCCCGCCGCGATGACGGCCTCGGCGAACCCGGCCCGCTCCGAGAGGAAGCCGTACCCCGGGTGGACGGCGTCGGCGCCCGCATCGAGCGCGGCGGCGACCAGCGCCCCGCCATCGAGGTACGAGGGCACCTCGCGGACGTCGTCGGCGAGCGCGACGTGCAGGGCTTCCTCGTCGCCGGGCGCGGCCACGGCCACGGTCGCGATGCCCGCTTCGCTACACGCGCGCAGGATGCGCACCGCGATCTCTCCGCGGTTCGCGATCAGGAGTCGCTGGACGGCGCCCATGACGGCGGTCGCTTCTCCAAGAACGCGTCGAGACCCTCCCGGCCTTCGTCGGACGTGCGGGCGGCCGTGATCCGTCGTGGCAGGTCGGGCAACTGCAGTCCCTCGGTGGCGTCACGGATCAACCGCTTGCTCGCTGCGATCGCCTTCGGGCCGCCTCGGAGGAACGCGTCCACCGCCTCGCCGACGGCCGCATCCAGGTCGCCGACAGGGACCACGCGGTGCACCAGTCCCAGCCGCCGGGCCTCCTCCGCGTCGAAGGACCGCCCGCTCGTGAACAGCGCGCGCGTGGCACCCGGGCCGATCGACCGCACCACGTACGGCGCGATCGTGGCCGGCAGCACCCCGAGCCGCACCTCGGCGAACGCGAACCGCGCGTCGTCGGCCGCGACCGCCACATCGGCGCACGCCACCAGCCCGGCGCCCCCGCCGATCGCCGCTCCGTGCACTCGGGCGATCACGGCCTTCGGGCACGTGTCGAGCGCCTCGAACCCGTCGCGCAGGGCTTCGGCTTCCTCGAGGTTCTCGGCCTCGTCGGCCTCGCGGCCCGAGCGCATCCACTCGATATCCGCGCCGGCCGAGAAGGCACGCCCGGCGCCGGCGAGCACGACCACGCGGACCTGCGGATCGTGCCCGGCCTCCCGCACGACCGTCGCGAGCCCGGCCATCAGCTCAGGCGAAAGCGCGTTCCGGCGGTCCGGGCGGTCGATCGTCAGGGTCGTCACCGGCCCCTCGCGGGTCACGAGCACCCCGCTCACATCCGGAACACCCCGAATGTGGTCGGCTCGATCGGTGCGCGCGAGGCCGCGTCGAGCCCCAGCGCGAGCACCTTCCGCGTGTCCAGCGGGTCGATCACGCCGTCGTCCCACAGGCGCGCCGTCGAGTGGTACGGGCTCCCCTCGGCCTCGTACCGCTCGATCGTGGCGGGCTCATCCGCCGGGTCGCCGCCGACCGTTGTGAGTACCTTGGCGGCCTGCCGTCCACCCATCACCGAGATCCGCGCGTTCGGCCACATCCACAGCTGACGCGGGCCGTACGCCCGCCCGCACATCGCGTAGTTCCCCGCGCCGAACGAGCCGCCGATGATCACCGTGAACTTCGGGACATTCGCGCACGCGACCGCGGTGACGAGCTTCGCGCCGTCCTTCGCGATCCCGCCCGCCTCGTACTCGCGCCCCACCATGAAGCCCGTGATGTTCTGGAGGAATACGAGTGGCACGCCCCGGGCGCAGGCCAGCTCGATGAAGTGCGCCCCTTTCAGCGCAGACTCGGAGAAGAGGATGCCCTGGTTCGCCAGGATCGCGACCGGGTGCCCGTGGATCCGCGCGAAGCCGCAGACGAGGGTCTCGCCGTAGAGCGGCTTGAATTCATGCAGCACCGATCCGTCGACGATCCTGCCGATCACCTCGCGCGCGTCGTAGGTCACGGACGTATCGCGCGAGACCGCTCCGTACAGATCCTCGAGCGGCATCGTGGGATCCTCAGGCGCCTCGATCGACCAGGCGCGCGCCGTCGGGAGATTCAGGTGCGCCACGATCTCGCGTACGAGCCGAAGGGCATGGGCATCATCGGTCGCCTCGTGATCGGCCACGCCGCTTCGGCGCGCGTGCACGTCGGCCCCACCGAGCTCCTCGGACGTCACGTCCTCGCCGGTCGCCGCCTTCACGAGCGGCGGCCCTCCGAGGAAGATCGTGCCGGTGCCCCGCACGATCACGGTCTCGTCCGACATCGCGGGCACGTAGGCGCCCCCGGCCGTGCACGAGCCCATCACGGCCGCGATCTGCGGGATGCCGGCGGCCGACATCCGCGCCTGGTTGAAGAAGATCCGACCGAAGTGATCGCGATCGGGGAAGACCTCGGCTTGCAGCGGGAGGAAGGCACCACCGGAGTCCACGAGGTACACGCACGGCAAGCGGTTCTCCATCGCGATCTCCTGCGCGCGCAGGTGCTTCTTCACCGTGATGGGGAAATACGTGCCTCCCTTGACGGTCGCGTCGTTGCCCACGATGACGCACGGCTGACCGTGGATCGGGCCGATGCCGGTCACGATGCCTGCCGCCGGCGCCTCGTCGTCGTACAGCCTGGTCGCGGCGAGTGTCGAGCATTCGAGGAAGGCCGCACCGGGATCGAGAAGCCCGTCGATCCGCTCGCGCACGAGGAGCTTCCCGCGGTCGCGGTGGCGCGCCGTCGCGGCCTCGCCGCCACCGCGTCGCGCGGCCTCGAGCCGCCCGCGGAGGTCGTCCACGAGTCCGCGCATCGACTGGGCGTTCGCGGCGAACTCCTCCGAGCTGCGATCGACGTGGGTGCGTAGTCTGGGCACGACGCTCCTGACCCGGCTGCGGTGCCGACGACGTTCTTCGGGTCGGGTGTCACCTTACCGTCAGGCCGGCGCGTGTGTGGCCGCTCGCCGTGATAGGTATGCAGGGTCGGCGAACAGGGGGTCGAGTGGACACCGAACGTATCCCGATCGAGGAGCTCCGCCAGACCGTCCGGGGGTTCGTGGACCGAGAGATCGCGCCGCACGCGGACACGATCGACCGCGACGACGCCTTCCCCCGGTGGCTCTGGCCGAAGCTGGGCGAGATGGGGATCCTCGCGCCCACGGTGCCCGAGGCCGACGGCGGGGCCGGCATGGGGATACTCGAGCATCTCGTCTGCGTCGAGGAGATCTCACGAGGCTCCGCGTCCGCGGGCCTGTCGTACGCCGCGCACTCGAACCTGTGCGTTCACAACCTATGGCTGCACGCGACCCCGGCCCAGCGGGCGCGGTGGCTCCCGGCTCTCGTGTCCGGCGAGCACGTCGGCGCGCTCGCGATGAGCGAGGCCGGCGCCGGCTCCGACGTGCTCGGGTCGATGCGTTGCCGCGCCGAGCGGGTCCAGGGCGGCTGGCGCGCGAACGGCACCAAGATGTGGATCACGAACGGCCCCGACGCCGACGTCCTGCTGGTGTACATGCGCACCTCAGACGCCGACGATCGCCGGACGCCCGGCATCACCGCCTTCGTCGTGGAACGGGGCATGGTGGGTTTCTCGACCTCGCCCAAGCTCGAGAAGCTCGGGATGCGCGGCTCGAGCACGTGCGAGCTGGTCTTCGACGATTGCCTGATCCCAGACGACCACATGCTCGGGGAGCCGGACGGCGGCGTGGGTATCCTGATGCGCGGCCTCGATTCGGAGCGGCTCGTGCTCTCGGGCGGGCCGATCGGCATCATGCAAGCCGCGCTCGACCTGGTGCTGCCGTACGTGCTCGAGCGCCACCAGTTCGGGCGCCCGATCGGGTCCTTCCAGCTGATGCAGGGCAAGCTCGCCGACATGTTCGTGGCGCTCGAGTCCTCGCGGGCGTTCGCCTATCGCGTGGCTGAGGCGTTCGACCCCGGCGACCGGTATCGATCGGCTGCCGCCGCGGCGGGGTGCCTGCTGTTCGCGTCGGAGCGCGCGGTCGGGGTGGCGCTCGAGGCGATCCAGGCGCTCGGCGGGGCGGGGTACGTCGCCGAGAGCCCGGCCGGGCGCCTCCTTCGAGACGCGAAGCTCTACACGATCGGCGCGGGCACGAACGAGATCCGCCGGATGCTGATCGGCCGTGCCCTGACGGGGAAGCTCACGGGATGACCGGGCCCGGCGACGCGTTCGTCTGGCGTCCCGATCCCGAGACCGTCGAGCACGCCAACGTCACGCGGCTGATGCGTGCATACGGCATAGACACGCTCGCCGAGCTCACGGCGCGGTCGGTCGCGGACCCCGTCTGGTTCTGGGACGCCGTCGTGCGCGACCTCGACCTGGAGTTCTCGACGCCGTACGAGCGGGTCGTGGACATGTCGGGCGGTCCCGAGTGGGCGACGTGGTTCCTCGGCGGGCGGACGAACCTCGCGCGGCAGTGCGTCGACCGCTGGGCCGAGCGCACCCCCGAGGCGCCGGCCGTGATCTGGGAGGCCGAGGACGGCGAGGTGCGGACCGCCACGTACGCCGGGCTGCGCCGTCTCACCGACGCCGTCGCGACCGCGCTCGCCCGGCTCGGGGTCGGGTCTGGGGACCGGGTCGCGATCTTCATGCCGATGGCGATCGAGACGGTCGCCGCGGTGATGGCCTGCGCGAAGCTCGGGGCAGTCTTCGTGCCGATCTTCAGCGGGTTCGGGCCCGACGCCGTGGCAGCCCGCATCGCCGATGCCGGGTGCGGGATCGTCGTCACCGCGAACGGCTCGCTGCGGCGCGGTGCTCCGGTGCCGATGAAGCCGATCTCGGACCTCGCGGTCGAGTCGTCGGGGTCGGTCCGGCACGTGCTCGTGTGGACCCGGCTGCCCGACCTCGCGACGTCGATGACGCCGGGCCGGGACCTGCGTTGGGAGGACGAGGTCGACCCCGGCGGCACGCCGTTGGAGGCGGCCGCGCTCGACAGCGAGCATCCGCTCTTCATCGGGTACACGAGCGGCACGACCGGGCGTCCGAAGGGCGCCGTCCACGTCCACGGCGGCTTCCTCGTGAAGATCACGGAGGAGGTGGCCTATCAGGTCGACCTTCATCGCGGCGAGCGGCTTCACTGGGTGACCGACCTCGGGTGGATCATGGGCCCCTGGGAGATCGTCGGCGCCCTCGCGCTCGGCGCGACCGTGGTCCTCACGGAGGGCTCGCCGATCCACCCGAACGCGGGACGGCTCTGGGCTCAGGTGGAGCGCCACCGGATCACCACGCTGGGCGTGTCGCCCACCCTCGTGCGGGCGATGATCCCCGCGGGCACCGACGAGGTGCGGGCGCACGACCGGTCCTCGCTCCGGATCCTCGCCTCGACCGGAGAGCCCTGGAACCCCGATGCATACCTCTGGCTGCATCGAGAGGTGGGCGGCGGCCGGCTCCCGATCGTGAACCTGTCGGGCGGGACCGAGGTGGGGGCGTGCTTCCTCTCGCCGCACCCGGTCGTGCCGCTCAAGGTGGACTCGCTCGGCGGGCCCGCCCTCGGCATGGACGTCGACGTCGTCGACGCGACCGGCGCGTCCGTCGGCCCCGGCGAGGTCGGGGAGCTCGTCTGCCGTCAGCCATGGCCCTCGATGACGCGCGGGATCTGGGGCGACCCCGAGCGTTACCTGGACAGCTACTGGCGAAGGTTCCCGGGGGTGTGGATGCACGGCGATTGGGCGAGCCGCGACGAGGACGGCGCGTGGTTCTTACACGGTCGGAGCGACGACACCCTGAGCGTGGCGGGCAAGCGTCTCGGTCCTGCGGAGGTCGAGTCCGCGCTCGCGGCGCATCCCGCGGTGATGGAGTCCGCAGCCGTCGGCGTCCCCCATCCGATCAAGGGAGAGGCGATCTGGTGCGTCGTGGTGCTGCGCCCCGATGTGGACGCGTCTGACGCGCTCGCGGCCGAGCTCCGGCAGACGGTCCGCGCGCGTCTCGGGAGCTCATTCACACCGTCGCGTGTGGTCTTCACTCGCGCGCTCCCCAAGACGCGTAGCGCGAAGATCGTGCGGCGCGCGGTGAGGGCCGCGGTGACCGGCGGGGACGCGGGCGACCTCTCGAGCCTCGAGGACCCTGTGGCCGTCGACGAGATCCGCCGCGCCGCGGCCGGGGAGTGACGCGGGCTCGGGAAGGAACGGGCGTGTCGAGGGGTTGACCTTGGCAACCATCAAGGAGGAGGGGACCGCATGTCCGATTGGAACGCGAAGGTGATCGAGGAGTTCCGAACGAACCACGGGAAGGTCGGCGGCATGTTCGAGGGAGCGCCGCTGCTCCTGCTCTCGACGACCGGCGCGAAGTCCGGCGCCACCCGGGTGAACCCTTTGATGTACTTGCCCGTCGGCGACAGCGTGGCGATCTTCGCCTCGAAGGGCGGCGCACCCTCGCACCCCGACTGGTTCCATAACGTGAAGGCCAACCCGACGGTGTCGGTCGAGATCGGCGACGAGACGTTCGAGGCGATCGCCACCGAGGTCACCGGCGACGAGCGCGACGACCTGTACGGGCGCCAGTCGGCGGCGTACCCGCAGTTCGCTGAGTACCAGGCAGACAATGCCCGGCGTATCCCGGTCGTGGTGATCGAGCGCGCCGGATAGCCGGTCGCGCCGGCTGACCCGGCACGCTCGTACCCGGAAACGCCGAACGGCCGCCCCTTCCGGGACGGCCGTTCGAGTGGTGCGATGTTGCGGGATCAGGCGTTCGTCGATGCGAACTCCTTGGTCTTCATCGGCGTCTGGGCCACGCGCTCCTCTTCCGCCTTCTTCGCGTGACGGAAGCCGAAGATCGAGAGGATGAGGAGGGCGATGCCCGCGACCACCATCACGAACCCGGCGAACAGGGCGATCGTGGAGACGGTCCACCATCCGTACGCGTTCAGGAGGATCGCCCGGAGGGTCTCACCCTTGAACAGCGTGTCGGCCTTGGCCCCCAGCTCCGCGGCGACGTCGGGATCGAGTCCCTCGACGCGGGCGGCTGCGCTGGTCTCGGAGTAGGTCTGCCCGTCGTTGATGAACGCGAGGTGTCCCAGGATGTACCGGGAGAACGCCTCGGCCTGCGGGCCGGTCGTGACCTGCTGTCCGGCGAAGTCGCCGACCGCGGCCTGCTCCTCGGGCGTCATCGCCTCGTAGGGCGGGAACTGGACCATCTCAGGCGCCAGGCGGTCCTTGACGTTGTCGCGGCCGAAGTTGCCGCCGTAGATCGCGGCGGCGCCCATGAGGACGAGAACGACGGCGATCACCAGGGCGGCAGTGCTGACCAGCTGGTCCCATGCCTTCCTGTTCATGAAGTACCCCTTTCCTTCGTGCGTTCGTTCATGACAGGGATAGCTTCGCCCCCGGGGGGGCCGGTGGTAGTGGACGAACGGAGGGACTCGTGCGGGACTTCGCCCGGGTCTAAGGGGGACCTTGGGCCCCCGTTCGGCCGGTCGGCGGGACGAACGGCCCGCGTGGCCAGGGCCACCCGGGTAGGGTGAGCCCGTGGATACCGACGAAGAACGCATCGCGCTATTCCTGGACTACGAGAACCTGGCGATCGGGTCCCGCGACAACCTGGGCCTGCAGTTCGACCTGCGCCCGGTGCTCGACGCCCTCGCCGAACGAGGACGGGTGATCGCGCGGAAGGCCTACGCGGACTGGTCGTACTTCGACGAGGACCGACGGATGCTCACCCGCAGCCACGTCGAGCTGATCGAGATCCCCCAGCGGATGCGCACCTCGCGAAAGAACGCCGCCGACATCAAGCTCGCGGTCGACGCGCTCGAGATGGCGTTCGAGCGCGCATACGTCACGACGTTCGTGATCTGCACGGGGGACAGCGACCTGACGCCGCTGGTGCACAAGCTCCGCGAGCTGAACAAGCGGGTGATCGGCGTGGGCATCAAGGACTCGACCTCCGCGCTCCTGCCACCTGCCTGCGACGAGTTCCTGTTCTACGAGGCGCTCGAGGGCGTGGAGGCCGTTCCCGCTGGGGGGCGGCGCCGGCGTCGTCGCGGGTCGGGCGGCGGTGGGGGCGAGCCCGCCGAGGCCGCGGTGCCGGTCGAAACCGTGCCGGAGGACGAGGAAGAGCCGGCCGCCGAGACGGCGCCGCGCGATGTCGACCAGCTCGCGAGCTGGGTGGCCCAGACGGTCGCCGGCCTCGAGGGCACCTCGAGCGGCCCGGTGCTCGCCTCGTCGATCAAACGTGCGCTCCTGCGGAAAGACCCCACCTTCAACGAGGCCGAGTACGGGTTCCGCGCGTTCGGCGAGCTGATGCGTCACCTCGCCGAACGGAACGTCGTCGAGCTCAGCGAGGGCTCTGCCAAGGGCGACCCGGAGGTGTCGCTGCCGACGCACGGCGGCGAGGCCGAGGCCTTCGAACTGCTCCGATCGGTGGTGGCCGATCTCGAGGAACGCGGCGGCCCTCCGCATCTGTCGGGCATGAAGAACGCGGTGCGCAAGGTCCGGCCGGGGTTCAGCGAGAAGCAGTTCGGCTTCCGTGGGTTCCTTCAGTTCTGCAAGGCGGCCGAGACGATCGGCTTCGTCAGGCTCGAGTGGGATCCCGACGGGGAGGACTACACGCTCGAGGCGATCGAACCGCTCGACGCCTGACCGCCCGGGGGTAGCCTCGGTCCGTGAAGGACGCGCCGCTCCTGAAGGGTCCGCTCGCGCCGCGTCTCGTGGCGCTGTTCGTGGGTCTCGTGCTGATCGCGCTCGCGATCGTCTGCATGCTGGAGTCCGACCTCGGGTTGCCGCCCTGGGACGTGTTCCACATGGGGATCGCCGAACACACCCCGTTCTCGCTGGGCACGGCGAGCATCGTGGTCGGCCTCTCGATCGTCGCCGTCGCGTGGGTGGCCGGCGCGCCCCCGGGCCTCGGGACGATCGCGAACGCGGTGGTGATCGGGCTGGCGATCGACGGCCTGCTGGCGCTCCCAGCGGTGGATGCGTGGTCGGGCCTGCCGATCGGAGGACGGGTCGGGCTCGTAGCGGCGGGGGTCCTGATGTTCGGGGTCGGCTCGGCGCTCTATATCGGGGCGGGTCTTGGCGCCGGCCCACGCGATTCTCTGATGATGGCGCTGTCGCGCAGGACCGGGAAGCGGATCGGGCTCGTGCGCGGCGCGATCGAGATCACGGTGCTCCTCGCCGGGCTGGCCCTGGGGGGCCGCGCCGGAGTCGGCACGGTCGCGCTCGCCCTGCTCGTCGGCCCATCGGTGGAGCTCTCGTTCTGGCTGCTCTTGCGGCTGCGGCTCGCCGAGCTGGCGCCGGGCCGCCAGCCCGAGTTCGGCCCGCTCGACGTCGGCTGAGGTCACGGCCGAGGGGCCTCAGACCTCGATCTCGAGGCCCTCGGCGGCTCCCACGCAGCGCTCCTCGCCGACCTCCCAGCGGTCCCTGACCTGCCGCACCATGCGATCGACGTCGGCGTCCGTGTGCATCGGGTCGTGATGGAAGAGCCACAGACGCTCGACCTTCGCGCGCTCCGCGAACGTCGCCACGTGCGAGACGCTCGAATGCCCCCACCCGATGTGATCGGGGTATTCCTCGTCGGTGTACTGGGAGTCGTGGATCAATAGGTCCACGCCGAACGCGAGCTCGTGTCCCGAGATCCACTCCTCTGCAGCGGTCTCGAGATCAGCGCCGATCGCAGGCTCATGGTCGGTGACGTAGGCCATCGCGCGGCCGCCCTCCTCGATCCGGTACCCGACCGTCGGGCCCACGTGCAGGATGGGCGCGGAGGTCACGGTGAGTCCGCCGACCTCCCATGAGCCCTCGGGCGCATCGTGCAGGGTGACCGTCGCCGGCACGTCGGCGAGATGAACGGGGAAGAGCGGCGGCGAGAAGTACCGCGACACGCGTTGCTCCAGCGAGCTCACGGGCGACGACGGCCCCCACACGTGAAGCTCGGTGTCCGCCGACCAGATCGGCGCGAAGATCCCGAGCCCTTCGAGGTGATCGACGTGCAGGTGCGTGAGCATGAGATGGATCGGACCCCGGGGTTCGTCCCGGAGTCGCACGCCGAGCGGGCGGATCCCGGTGCCGGCGTCCAGGATCACGATCGTCCCGTCCGCCCCTTCGACCTCGACGCATGACGTGTTGCCACCGTAGCGGACCGTGTCGGGGCCGGGCGATGCGATGGAACCGCGGGCGCCCCAGACGCGGACCCGCACTAGTGCCCCGCGTTCTCCCAGAAGATCGCGACCGCCCCGACGCACTCTTCGGCGTGCGCGAAGAGCGGGAACGCGGTCACCTCGATGCTTCGGCTGACGCCGTCGGCGCCGACGATCCGGATCGCCCCGTGCGACGCCGTGCGCTCGGTGAGGGCGACACCGAGCGGCAGCGCCGCCAGCGGGACCGGTTCGCCGTGCTCGTCCTCGGGCGAGAAGGCCGTGGACCATTCCCGGGCGGGGACCGACCTCCCCTCGACGAACGGCTGGCCCAGCACGCGCTCGGCGGCCTCGTTGAAGTACACGAGCGTGCCATCGGGGTCCACCAGGAACACCGCGGTGGCCAGCCGCGACGCGAAGTCGCGCGCCATGATCAGCAGGAGGCTCCGCTGGGTCACACAGGGGTCCCGGGGCTGCGGTCCACGAGCACGCCGTCGACGTTCAGCGAGAAGGTCTTCACGTCGTTCTCGATCAGGTGGATCGCAGCGATCCGGCGGTCGCCCAGTCCTTGCTGCCAGCCGACGATCTTCGACCCGTCGAGATACAGCGAGATCGATCCCTTCGGGCCGACTTCGGTGCAGAGCTCGATCTCGTGCCACCCTCCGAGGGGGAGCCGCTCGCCCGAGAGCTTGACGCCGCCCTTTCGGTCGTTACGCACGAAGAGCTCGCGGTCCGACTCCACGCTGACCCGCGAGATCCCGCTGTCGCCGGTCCCCCGGAAACGTAGGAGCGCGACCGCCTGGCCTCCGAGCGAGTTGAGTCGCACCCACGCGCTCGCGCACGCGGTCGCGTACGTGTCGCCGAACCGGTGCGTGGCGAACGTCTTGCCGTCGCTTGCCCGAAGCGAGGCGCTCGGCGCCGGTTTGCCGGCTCCGCTCGCGATCGAGACGTCGCCGGTTCGCTTCCACTTGCGGAGTCCCTTCGCGAACCCGTCAGAGAAGTACGGCGCGGGGGCGTTGCGAAGGTCGAACCGCGCCGTGCCCACGGCCACCACCTTCCCCCGCACCGAATAACTCCCGGCCTTGTCGTTCGCGAACGCGCGGATCGAGGCAACGCCGTTCGCGTTCGTCACCTCGAAGGGCCGGGATAGGTCGGCAGAGGGCCCCGAGAACGGCGCGTGGAACGTGACGGTCTCGCCAGGCACCGGGTTGCCCTGCGCGTCGGTGACGGTCACGGCGAGCGCCGAGGCGAACTGCGCGAACACGTAGGCGGCCTGGCCGTCACCCTTGGTCGGGGTCACCGCGGATGCGGCGCCGTGCGGCTCGACGGTGTAGTTCACCATCTG
>Ga0315273_10000777_pt1 | contig 34608 bp, 25 predicted proteins | sample YL17G02_0_MG_FD_205753 | JGI IMG/M metagenome (GOLD analysis project Ga0315273, IMG submission 205753) | Sediment microbial communities from Yellowstone Lake, YNP, Wyoming, USA - YL17G02_0 | ecosystem: Environmental > Aquatic > Freshwater > Lake > Sediment | place: USA: Wyoming | collected...
CAGATGCCGCGCCGCAGGGGCTGCCCCTGGACGTTCCGCACCAGGTGCCGCTCATTTTTCGATGCGTCGATGCCGTTGTACGGGTTCAGGAGCTCCACGTCGAGCACGGCCGGGTTCTTGCCGCGCATGGCCACGGCCCACGGGTAGGGCTTGGGCTCGGCGTCCTCGTTCTGCTCCCGGTAGTAGATGACGACGCCGCGGAGGGTGCTGTTCGAGTTCAGGGTGATGAACGGCGGGGCGTCTTCCTTGCCCGCGCCCTCGGTCGGCAGCAGGGTGGTGCCGTCGTCGGTCGGCTTCGGCAGGCCCTTGTCGCGGATGCCGTTGTGCGCGGGGACGGACTGCCACATGCCCGCCAGCGTCACCGCGCTGGGAACGGCGAGATGCCCGGCGAAGAGGTAGTTGCCGCGCGGGGCGTAGACGGTGCCGCCGCCGGCCTTGGCGGCCGCCTCGAGCGCCGCCTGGAACGCCGCCGTGTCGTCGGTCTTGCCGTCGCCCTTGGCGCCGAAGGCCTTGACGTTGTAGACGTCCGCCGGCTCGGCCCCCGCGGCCAAGGCGGCGAGGCCCAGGGCGACGACGAGCAGGGCCGCGGCGGCCCACGCGTGTTGCATCAGGATCGTGGCAAGCATGGATGCTCCTTGGCTCGCAGGCCGGTTCGCAGGTCCGCGCGGTGGCCTTCCCCGGCCGCCGCGCGGCGCGGGAGGCTGCGCGGGGGGTTCTCATCCCCGGACTTCGTTGTACTTCCGCCGGAGCGTCTCGGCCATCGCCTTGACGCGCGCGGGTTCGCTCGACCCCACGCCGCTCTTTTCGCTCGTGTCGCTGCGGAGGTTGTACAGTTCGAGCTTGTCCAGCGGCGGCGCGGCCAGCATCTTCCACGGCCCGTCGCGCAGGGCCGCCTTCATGGGGCCGAGCGCTTTCGGGTAATCCCAGTAGAGCGGCGTCTTGCGGGTGACGGGCTTGCCGTCGAGGAGCGCGGCGACGCTGGCGCCGTCGATCGGCCGGTCGTCGGGGGCCTTGGCCCCCGCGAGTTCGCACAGCGTCGGCAGCACGTCGACGCCGGACACCGGTTCGTCGCTTGCCTGCCCGGCCTTCGCGCGGCCCGTCCACCGCAGGATTCCCGGGACGCGGATGCCCCCTTCGTATACATGTAGTTTCATGCCGCGCAAGGGGCCCGGCGATCCGTAGGAGCGCTGCGCCCCCGCGTACCGGTTGAGGGTTTCCGGTCCGTTGTCGCTGGTGAAGAAGACCAGCGTTTCGCGGGCGAGGTCCGGATCGTCCAGCGCTTTCAGAAGCCTCCCGACCTCGTGGTCCATCTGGGTCACGTTGCCGTAGTAGATCGCGCGGTTGGGGCTATCGGCGTCGGGGTACAGGCGGGTGAACTCGTCGGCCGTCGCGACGGGCTCGTGCGAGGTGTGGAAGGCGACGAACAGGAAGAACGGCGGGTCCGTCCTCCTGCCCTTGAGCCATCGCAGGGCCTCATCGACGATGAGCGTGCTGGAGTACCCCTCCAGCGGTCCGACGGCCCGGCCGTTGCGGATGAAGTTCGTGGGGTTGTGGTGGCTGGGCGCGGCGTTGTTCTGCGTGGCCATCCAGTGGTCGAAGCCGTGGTCGCCGGGGGTCGGCTGGCTGCCGTCCATCTTGCCCGAGAGGTGCCACTTGCCCGCCATGCAGGTGGCGTAGCCGGCGGACTTGAGCAACCGCGAGACCGTCACCGCCTCCTTCTTCAGGTGGATGGGTGAGTTGTTGGGAATCCAGTCGGCGATGCCCTCGCGGATGGGGCACCGGCCCGTCAGGAGGCCCGCCCGCGACGGCGAGCAGACGGGCGCCGCCGCGTAGCAGTCCGTCAGGCGGAGGCCGTCGGCGGCCAGCCGGTCGAGGTTCGGCGTCTTGATCGCCGGATGGCCGAAGCACCCGAGGTCGCCGTAGCCGAGGTCGTCGCAGAGGATGACGACGAAGTTCGGCCTGCGCGGGGCGGGCGTGTCCGGGGGCGCCTCGCCTAACGCCTTTGCCCACGGCCCCGCCCCGGCCCAGAGGGCTCCGCCCGCAGCGACGGCGCCGGTCAGCAGTTGCCGCCGCGTGAGGCCGTCGTGGCCGCTCTCGCGTGACATGGTTCGCCTCCTAGAGAATAGCGCGGGGATTCACGGCTATCGTGTCCGCCATCTTTACTTGGCCCCCGGTGATTCACCGGGGGTTAGATAGACTGATGCTTTCGGACCGGCGTCGAACGCGCGCTCCCTTTCGGGTCGCAGCCCAAGGCGCCGCCTGACACGCAGGCGTGAAGCCCCGGCCTACTCGCCCTTCTCGCCGGGCTCCTCGCCTTCCTCCGGCTCGAACGGCTCGGTGCCGAGCTCGCCCGAGGCTGCCTCGGTAAGCTTGCTGATCCGCTTCTCGGCCTCGCCGAGGGTCCGGCGGCACTCGCGGATGAGGGCGGCCCCCTCGGCGTAGAGTTTCAGCGACTCGTCGAGGCCGACCTCGCCGGACTCCAGTTTCTCGACGATCGCTTCGAGCCGCGCGAGGCGCTCCTCGAACGTCGGCTTCTCGTCGCCCTTCTTCTTGGCCATGGTGCTGCTCCTCGATCATGCAGGGTGGGTGCTATGCACCCACGTGTTTGGCTTCATGCCAGATTGCCGGGTGGCACGGCCACGCGCCGTTGCGTGGCCGTGCATGGTCATGTAGGGGAGCAAGCACGGTCACGCAACGGCGCGTGACCGTGCCACCCACTAAACACGTACATGCACACACCATTCGCTTGCTCGATTCCTGGTGGGTGCGGAGCACCCACCCTACGCGCAGCGCGCCCCGCAAGCGGGGCGGCTAAATGCCGACTTCAAGCGTCCCCGTCGAAGAGCGTCTCTTGCGTGCCACGGCTGGTCTTATTCGGCCGCGCCTTGCGTGCGCCTTCTTGCCGAGGCGCAGGCGGCACGGCCGACTGGTCCGGCGGTGGCGAGGCGACGGCGCCAGTATCCGGAGTCTCCGTCACGCGGCTCCTGAGTTCGCCCTCCGCCAGGTGCGTCTGAAGCGCGTCGCCCGGCTGCGCGTCGGCGGCGCGGGTGAGCGTGCGGCCGGTGCGCTCGAGCACCGTGCGGCTGTAGCCGCGTGCGAGGATGCGGTTGGGGTTCAAGTCCTCCAGCCGCCCGGCCAGCCGGTCGACGGTGGCGAGCCACCGGTGCGCCAGGAGCGTGCGCTCGGCCGCCGCGAGGCGGTGCGTCGCCATCTTCACGCGGCCGACGGCCCGCTCGTGGGCGGCGCGCGGGGCGTGCTGCGCCAGGCCCGCCGTCGCGCGCTCCAGGCGGAACCTGAGGCGCGTCCACTGGTCGCGCATCACGGCCGCCAGGCGCGTCAGCAGGTCGTCGATCGTCTCGACGCGCGAGAGGACCATCTCCTGCGGGAAGCGGAAGTGGCGGTTGGACTCGAAGAGCGCCAGCTCGTCTCTGAGCCGGTCGACCATGTGCCGCAGGCCCCGCGTCATCCGCGCGAGCGTGGCGTCAAGCCCGGCCGCCACCGCCCGCCGGTCGGGCACGACCAGTTCGGCGGCGGCCGACGGCGTGGGCGCCCGCACGTCGGCCACGAAGTCCGAGATCGAGAAATCGGTCTCGTGGCCGACGGCGCTGACGACCGGCACGGCCGAGACGAAGAGGGCGCGGGCCACCGCCTCCTCGTTGAACGGCCAGAGGTCCTCCAGGCTGCCGCCGCCGCGGCCGACGATCATCACGTCGACATCGCCCAGGCGGTTGAGGTTCTGGATGCCGCGCACGATCTCGGCGGCAGCGCCCTCACCCTGCACGCGGGCGGGCGCCACGACGATCTCGGCGGCCGGCCACCGCCGCGTCATCACGTTGACGATGTCGCGGATGGCCGCCCCGGTGGGGCTGGTGACCACGCCCACGCGCCGCGGGAAGCGGGGCAGGGGGCGCTTGCGGGCCGCGTCGAACAGGCCCTCCTTCTGGAGCGTCTCCTTGAGCTTGCGGAACGCGACCTCCAGGGCCCCGAGACCGCGCGGCCGGACGCTCGAGACGTAGATCTGATAGTTGCCCTGCTTCTCGAAGACGCCGATGTGGCCGCGCACCTCGACCTCGACGCCGTCGCGGATCTCCGGGGCCAGGCGCCCGGCGCCGGACTTCCAGAGGACGCAGCGGATCGCCGCCCGCTCGTCCTTCAGCGTAAAGAAGACGTGGCCCGAGGTGTGCCGGTTGAAGTTCGAGATCTCGCCGACGACCCAGACGTCGGGGAACGCCGTCTCGAGGCGATCGCGGATGCGGCTGGTGAGTTCCCAGACCGTCTGCGGGGTATCCTCGTCGGGCACGGGGACCTTCCTGGCGTCGAACAGAGGTTCATCCATGAACGTCATTAGAGCTTATCGCGGCGCGGGCTGCAACGGAAAGACCAGTGACGGAGCGACGAAGTGACAAAGTGACGCAGCCGAGGACAGTGCGAAACGCATCGTTTAGCCGTCGCCGGCACGGCGACGAACAACCTTCGCGGCCGTACCGGCCGCGGCGAGACGGTGCGCCGGCTCAGCCGCCCCGCCTGCCGGCCGCGCGCCGTGTCATGAGCGCCATCGCGCCGAGCGCCAGCATCAGCACGGTCGCCGGCTCGGGCACGATTCCCGCGGCGGTGGCCGCATAACCGACGGCGCTGCGGGTCATGGCGGCGGCAAAACCGTAATCGATGTACCCCGCCGTGTCGACGCTGTCCGTTGCCCTGTGGTAGTTGCCGTTGCTTCCCCACGCGTGTTCGATGAGCAGGCTCGCCGGGAACCCCTGCTGCTCGAACGAGGCCTGGTCGCTGTAGGGCAGGTCGCCGCCGATCTCGGGCGTGAGGCCGCCGCTGTAGGCCGTCACGGCGCCGGCCAACGCCTGTCTGACCGAGGCCGAGGCGTCGCGCCCGTAGATCCAGGCCCTGTTGTGGTCGCCGGGCGGGTTGTACGCGACCATGTCGAGCGAGATCATGCCGCGGATGTTCTGGCCCGTGGCCCCGCCGGCGTAGTGCAGGCTGCCGTAGAGCCCCAACTCCTCGGCGTCGAAGGCGATGAAGACGAGCGTGGCCTCGAACTCGTACTGCGAGAGGACCCGGGCGGCCTCCATGACGGCGGCGATGCCGCTCGCGTTGTCATCCGCCCCGGGGTTCTGCACCGAATCGTAGTGGGCGCCAAGGATGTAGATGTCGTTCGGACGGCTCTCGCCCGGCTTCACGGCCACCACGTTGTTGCAGTTCAGGTACGTCTTGCCGCTGGGGTTGGTGAATGTGAACGGGTCGAGGGTGGTCGTCAGGCCCAGACCCAGGAACTCGTTGCGGATGAAGTCCCGCGCCAGGTCGTGCTGCCCTGCCGGATACCGCGTCGTGCCGGCCGTGTCGAACCCGCGGGAACCGCCGGCGTGCGTGTACAGGTGGTTGTCGAGAAGATCGCGGTAGCTCGTGACGCTCACCTGACCGACGACGTCCGGCACGCTGGTGGCCGAGGCGAAGGCGGCCAGCGCCAGCACGATCGCCAGCGCCGCCAGGCCCGTTCTCACTCGAAGTCTCACGATGGCCGCCCCCTTTTCGTGAAGTCCGCGACAGCCTGCGTCCTGTCGCCCGCCTGCCGGAGATGCACGAGAACGGGCCGCCCGCCTTCGCGCGGGTCCGGCCCGGATGCACACATGCCCATGCACCCCACGCACTATACACCACGAACGGGCTCCTGTCAAAAAACTCGGAGCTCGTGGAGCCCCTTGTGGCACAGCCGCCCTCGGCTGCGCGGAACGTGCAAGCCCCCAGGGGAGGGCACCCGTGTCACATCACCCGAGGCCCCGCCGCCTCACCCCTGCTTGATCAGGTCGAGCATCTTGCGGTCGAGCTTGTGGCCGCGGAAGTCCTCGTACGTCGCGTCCGCGCGGTCCGAGTCGAGGATGCCGAACGAGCCGCGGAAGTTCCACAGCGCCCAGCCCCAGCCGGCGTCTTTCCAGAGTGCGAGGCAATCGGTCATCCACGCCAGGACCACGCCGTGCGGCGTCTTGTTGTACGCGCCCCACTCGCCCACGTGGACGCCCACCCCGCGGGCCTCCAGCTTCTTCCACGGCACGATCCGGTCCTCGTACATCCACGTCTTGTCGAGCACCTTGTCCTTCTGCTTGAGGGGCCAGGTGGGCTCGGGCCAATTGCCGCCGCCGACCCACGACGCCTTGTAGTGCGAGACCTGCATGGGCGTGTAGCCGCGCGTGCTCTGGGCGATGCGATCGTCGGCAAGCTCGAGGACCGGCTCGTTGCCCCACGAGCGGCCGTCGGCGATGATCAGGCGGTCGGGGTCCTCGCGGCGGATGGCGGCCGCCACGCGGCGGACCACCTTCGCGTAACCTTCGGGCGCGACCTTGTTGTCGGGCTCGTTCACCAGGTCGAGGCTCACCTCCGTCGACGGGATGCCCTTGCAGCGCTTGGCCAACATCGCCCACTGGGCGTCGAACTGCTTCTGCGCCTCCTCGTCGTTCCACAGGTTGAGCTTCTCCGCCGGCTGGGCCACCGTGTACCCGGGGGCCCGGTGCAGGCACAGGTTGACATGGACCTTGTGCTTGCGGCCGAACTCGACCGCCTGGTCGATCTCCTTGAGGACCCGCTCGTCGAACTTGTAGGGGTCGTCCTTGTCGGTCCAGCAGCGGTAGTCCATCGGCAGGCGCACGAAGTCGAAGCCCCACTCGCGGATCCACTCGAAGTCGGTCTCGACGAAGGGCTTGTTCGAGCCGACCATGAACTTCTCCAGCAGGTTGAACCCCCGCCACCGCGGGAGCTTCTTCCAGAGGTCCTTGCCGGGCGGCGCGGCCTTGGGCTGGGGCAGCAGGGGTGCCTGCGCTCCTCGAGTCTCGGCCCCCGCCCCGACCATCGCCGCCCCTCCCGCCGCCGCCACCGTCTTCATCCATTCGCGCCGGTTCATGGTTGAGCCTCCGTTGTCCGTGATTTCACACCGTCAAGGCGGCGGAACACGTGCCCCGTTGCGCCCGCAGACAAGGTCATGCTTGGCAAACTCTCCGTAAGCCCTTTGGGGACAAAGGTTTGAAGAAAATCGCCCAGTGGGCGGATTTTCATTTGACTTTCGGGCATGCTTGAGCCAATATTAAGGTAGCTCATCCACCAAGTGTGGAAGGAGTCCCGACGCCGCTGTCCGTAAGAGGCGGCGTCAGCCGTTTCTGGCTTCGTCTCGCTCACGTCGGAGCTTCCGCAATCGCTTGTTCTACAGCCCGGTTTTCCTGGGTGGTTTCCTCGCGATGTCCTGCGCCAAGTGCGTAAGATCGGGGAAAAGGGATGATCGCCTGATGCCAACACAGCGCAACCACGATGCCAAATCCTTCTTGACGCTGCCGTCGCTGGGGATGACAAACTTCATCAAGTACCGTTCTGCATCATGGTTTAGCTCGAGTGGTTTTCGACTGCCATGCAGTGTGAACACGGATTGCTGGAGCATCAGTCGTAGGTCAATCTCGGGCGGAAGAACAGCCAGAACCTGGTCGGGCATCGCGTCATCCTTAGTCCCAAAGGCTCTAGCCAGGAATGGCTGGCAGCCTGGCCCGCCGAGGATGAATAGCCCGGGCATCTTGCTGTGGATAGCATTGATCAACACGGGACACAGCGCCCAGACCACGGAATCGTCTGGGCACTCCTCATACCCAACAGCGAAGAACGTCGCCACAAGTATGGATTGCGTCCAGTCCAGTAAGCGTGTAGGCAGACCATGGTGGCGCATCAGGGAAAGCCAGTGTGCCATACTGCTAGGAATAGAGTCGGGAGAACCGCTCTTTCTGGAAGGGGCCTGCAGCATGAATTGCTGTATAATGTCTTTCTCCGGATAGGCTGTTCCGGCACGCAATACTTCCGGCAGGAGTGGCCACTGTATAGAGGGTTGACCGCGAAACCATGGCGATGGATCGCGACGGTGCAATTCCAGTTTGCTGTACTCCTCAGTCTTGGCTAGTTGATCCCGTTGCTCGGTAAAGTGGCGGAAACTCAACGCCGCTGCTCCGAGGAGCTCCTCAACGCCTGTGATCTTCCATTCTCTGATGGCCGGGGCATGATCGGACATTGCATGTCACTCGAGCAAGGCCGGGCCGTTCTGGCAGAAGCTCTACGTCCCACCCGGCGATTTCCGGTGTCACTTATGTCTCCCTCACGCCCATAAGTCAAGGCCCTGTTACCGTGAACTGCCCAGGGTGCTTCTTCATGGCGTATTGCTTGGGTTCGGTTTCCCGGCAACAACTGCCCATGAGCTACGGATTGGAGCCCCACGGAAGATGCAGCACCTTGTGGGCCAAAAGGCTTCAGCCACCTACGGGTTTTCCAGGCTGTCCGCCGAATCGGCGGGCTCGGGGGGGGAGGGTTCTTTGGGGGCTTCCTTCGGGTAGGCGAGGGCGTCGGGAATGGCGAGCATGACGCGCTGGATGGCGCTTGAGCGGCCGGTCTGGGTGTCGGCGGTCACGAGGGCGCCGCAGACGCGCAGGTCACCCGTGGCCACATCGAAATACGTCGGCATCCCCGTGATGACGGCCGAGAGGACCTTCTCCTTGCGGCGGCCCAGGACGCCCTCGTGCGGGCCGGTCATCCCCAGGTCGGTGATGAAGGCGGCGCCCTGCGGCAGGACGCGTTCGTCGGAGGTCTGCACGTGGGTGTGGGTGCCGAAGACGGCGCTCGCGCGGCCGTCGAGGTGCCAGCCCATGCCGATCTTGTCGCTCGTGGCCTCGGCGTGCATCTCGACGAAGATGAGTTTCGCCCGGTCGCCGATCTCCGCCAGGGCCTTGTCGACGGCGTGGAACGGGCAGTTCGACGGTTTCATGAACGTGCGCCCGAGGAGCGTGACGACCGCGAACGGAAAGCCCGACTGGCTTTCGAGGACCGTCCAGCCGCGCCCGGCGGCCTCGTCGGGCAGGTTGAGCGGCCGCAGAAGCCGGTCCGACTCGGCCAGCAGGGGCACGGCCTCCTTCTTGCGATAAACGTGGTCGCCCAGGGTGACGACGTCGACCCCCATGGCGCGCAGCTCCTCGAAGATGGCCGGCGTGATGCCCGACCCGCCCGCCGTGTTCTCGCCGTTGGCGATGATCACGTCGATCGGGTGGTCCTTCATGAGCAGCGGCAGGCCGACGGCCAGGGCCCGGCGTCCGGGCTTGCCGACGATGTCGCCGATGAGCAAGGCGCGGAAGTCCATGCATGGCGCTCCAAGAACGGATACGCGCCCGCCAAGGCGGGCGGCTAACCCAACGCGCCGCCTGTCTAGCCGCGGCCGGCACGGCCGCAAAGTTTATTTCGCCCCCGGTGAATCACCGGGGGTCAAATACCGTGCCGGCGACGGCTAAACGTTACCGTGCATACTCGATGATGCGGCGCTCGCGGATGAGCGTCACCCGGACCTCGCCGGGATAGGTCAGTTCGGCCTCGACGGCCTTGGCGATGTCGCGGCAGACCTTCATGGCGAGTTGGTCGTCGACCTTGTCGGCGTCGACGATGACGCGGACCTCGCGGCCGGCCTGGATGGCATAGGCCGTCTCGACGCCCTCGAACCGCTTGGCGATCTCCTCGAGCTTCTCGAGACGCTGGACGTACTTCTCCAGGGTCTCGCGCCGGGCGCCCGGACGGCTGGCGCTGACGGCGTCGGCCGCCGAGACGAGCACCGTGTAGAGCATGTCGGTGACGTTCGGCTCATGGTGGCCGCCGATGGCGTGGACGACCTCGGGCCGTTCGTTGTACCGCCGCGCGAGGTCGGCCCCGATCTCCGGGTGGCCGCCCTGGACTTCGTGGTCGACGGCCTTGCCGATATCGTGCAGCAGCCCGGCGCGCCGCGCGAGCTGGCCGTCGAGGCCGAGCTCCTCGGCGAGCATGCCGGCCAGGGCCGAGACCTCGATGGAGTGCTGGAGGACGCTCTGGCCGTAGGAGGTGCGGTACTTCAGGCGGCCCAGGAGCTGGACCTCCTTGGGATGGAGGCCGCGGACGCCGGTGTCGAGGGCCACCTGCTTGCCGGTCTCGTTGATGTCATTCTCGACGTCCTTCTTGCACTCGGCGACCACCTGCTCGATGCGCGGCGGCTGGATGCGGCCGTCGGCGATGAGTTTCGTGAGCGACCGCCGGGCAACCTCGCGCCGCACGGGGTCGAAGGACGACATGACGACCACGCCGGGCGTGTCGTCGACGATGACGTCGACGCCGGTGACGCGCTCGAAGGCGCGGATGTTGCGGCCCTCGCGGCCGATGATGCGGCCCTTCATCTCGTCGCTGGGGATGTCGACCGTGGAAACGGTGGCCTCGGCGGTGAAGTCCGACGCCAGGCGCTGGATGGTCGTGGCGAGGATCTCGCGGGCCTTCGTGTCGGCGGTCTCCTGGGCCTGCTCGGTGGATCGCTGGATGAGGGCGGCGGCCTCGTGCTGGACCTCGGCCTCCATGCGCTCCAGGAGTATGGTCTTGGCCTCGTTCGGGCCGAGGCCGGAGATCTTGAAGAGCTGCCGCTTCTCCTCGGCGACCATGTGGTCGAGCTCGGCCTGCTTGGTCTTGAGGTTCTTCTCGGTGTCGGCCACGCGTTTCTCGCCCGCCTCGACGGCCTTCTCCTTGCGGGTCAGGGTCTCCATCTTGGCTTCGAGGGCGTCTTCGCGCTTGGTGACCAGGCGTTCGCGTTCGCGCATCTCCTCGCGGGTCTGGGCGGTTTCCTTCTCGAACGCCTCGCGGGCATGGATGGCCTCTTCTTTGGCCGAGACCTTGGCTTCCTTCTGCATGGACTCGGCGGCGCGCTTGGCCTGGGCGACGATCTCGTCGGCCTGGGCCTGGGTAAGGCGCTGGCGTTTTGAGGCGATGCGGGTGGCCACGACATAACCGATGCCGACGCCGACAGCAGCGGCGACGACGGCAGCGATGATGACCGAGGCCACCAGGCTCGCCTCCAGGGCTAAGAATGTCATCCGTTGACTCGCTTTCCGGGGACGGCGGCAGCGGCGCAGAGTGCTTGAGCGCCGGCGCACCATAGGGGGCTGGACGTCCGAGAGGCGGAGAGTCTTCGAAGGCCGCGTTCAGGGCCGAGGCACTACCGGGAAGCAAACCCAAAGCGCGGGGGACGGTCTACACCAGCAGAATCTCTCCCAAAGCCACGTCGGACCTCGGGATGAAACCTGGCGCGCCCCGCACCTTATGTTCTGCCTTTCCCGCCTTGCGGCGGCATCCGCATCCGCCGTGCGAAAGGCGGATCGCGTTATCCCGGTAGACTTCGTCTGCCTGACACATCGTGCCGGACCGGCCAGCCTACGGCTGACGCGCTGACCGATTCCGCGGCCTTAGACTCAACCACCTCCGGAGCGTTCGATGGCCCCGCGTCCCAACTAAGGGGTCCTCTCGCACTCTCCTGATCTATGACTCCAGACGACCCCAGTGGTCGTCGCTGGTTTTATCGGCCGGAAACCTACCGGCCCGTGAGTATGATTGTCCAAGCAGGCCCGTCTGTCAAGTGGCAAATCGGGTCCAATTGCGGAATTGTACGCAGCCCGCCAACTCCTCGCCTAGTTCCGCCTTTGTCCTTTCACCGCGAAGAGCCGGAACTCCCAGATCGTCGGGCCGTCGGTGGCCTTGAGGATGTTCAGGCGCACCACCTGGGCGGTGACCGGCGGGAACTTCAGGGCCAGATCGTGGCCGATCTTTTCGCCGCGGGCGAACGTCTGCCACTGGCCGTCGCGCTTGGCCTGGAGCTCAAACTGGCCGACGCGGTCGTAGTCCTCGCTGAGGGCGGCCCGGTCGAACGTCTCGGGCTTGCCGAGGTCCACCTCGAGCCACGCTTCGTGGGTGCCGGCGTCGGTGGCCCAGCGGGTCTCGTCGTTGTCGTCGACGGCCATCTGGGGGCCGTGCCGGGCCACCGCGTTCTGGAAGACGTTCGAGGCCGTCGCCTTCTTGCCGGCGGTCACCGACCCGGCCATCCCGGCGGCCTTGGCGCCGAACGCGGGGCCGTCGAGGGTGAGGGCCACGAGGGTGTCGATCTCCTGCCGGTCGGCGGGCGGCACCGCGACGACCAGGCCCTCGTCGCCCGCGCGGACGTCGGCCGCGCCGCCGGTCAGCGCCTTCGCCGAGACGACCTTGCGGTCGATGGCCGGCAGGGTCACCCCGCCGTCCTCCCATTTCATGATATGGAGGTAAACTGTGTTATCTTTACACGTGGCGGCGCCCCACGGGCCGGGGCGCCACGGGCCGCCGCGCGTGCCGTAGACGGTTTCGCCGTACTTCGCGAGCCACCGGCCCATTTCCTTCAGGCGCTCAACCTGGCGCGGCTCGATCTCGCCGGTGGGCATGGGGCCGACGTTGAAGAGGAGGTTGCCGTCGCCGCCGGCGCACCGCAGAAGCGTCTGGAGACACTCCTTGAGAGACTTCATCTGGTCGTTCGGCTTCCACGCCCACTGCCGGCAGATGGTGATGCAGGATTCCCACGCGCGGCCGGTCTGGAAGCGGCCGATGGTCTGCTCGGGCGTGTCGTGGTCGGCCGGCAGGCCCGCCCGGTTGTTGACGAGGATGGGCGGCTGGAGGGTGCGGATCATCTTGAAGAGGTTCTCGGAATCCCAGTCCCTGGCCGACCCGCCCAGGCCGTCGAACCATAAAATGTCAATCTTGCCATAGTTCGATAAGAGCTCGCGGATCTGGCCGTGCAGGTACGCGACGTACTTCGCGTGGTTCTCGGTGCGGTAGTCGGGATGGTGCCAGTCGACGGGCGAGTAGTACCAGCCCACGCGCAGGCCCGCGGCGTGGCAGGCGTCGGCCAGCTCCTTCACCACGTCGCGCTTGAAGGGGGAGTTCGTGATCTTGTAGTCGGTGAGCTTGGAGTCGAACTCCGAGAACCCGTCGTGGTGCTTGGAGGTGAAGACCAGGTACTTCATGCCGGCGGCCTTGGCCACGGCCACCCACTCCTTCGCGTCGAACTTCGTGGGGTTGAACTCCTTGTAGAGGTTGTCGTAGACCTCGAGGGGGATTTCGCCGGTGCCGCCGGTGCCGCGTCGCGGGCCGCCGCGCGACCAGCCGATCTCGGTTCCCTTGATACTGACCGGGCCCCAGTGGATGAAGAGGCCGAACCGGGCCTCGCGCCACCACGGCATGTCTTCGGGGGCGGCGGTCAGGTAGGCGGGCTTCTCGGGTGCCGCCGCAGCCGCGTCGGCGGCCCAGGCCGGGGCACCCAGGCCGGCGAGGAGGATCAGCGGAAGCAGGCGGGTCAGGCGGGGCATGGTAGGGCTCCTGTTACTTGTCGTTGGCCATTTGTCATTGGCGGTTCGCAGTTCATTCCGCATTACACGTTTCGCATTCGGACGTGCGTGGCAATTCCACCACGGCGGGGGCCGGAAATCAAGCGGAGACTGCCACCCCGCGCAATGGGAAAGGGCCGACGGCCGATCCGAGCCGCCGACCCCTTGCCCTGCGATACGTACCGGAAACCTGTCGCCTCGCGCGCCGATCACTTCTTCGGCGGGCAGGTGCAACTGGCGGCGGGTTTCTTGCACCCGGAGCAGACTCCGGCCTTGATCTCCTTGCCGCACTTGCTGCAAGGACTACAGCCGCAGACCTGGCACATAGGCGTCTCCTTATCCTTGCTCGAAAACCACGTTGTCGGCCTTGGCGCCGAAAGTTTGAAGCAACTGCGTAATGCCCTCCACGAAGCTCGGCGGCCCGCACACGTAAAACGCCTGGCGGAAGTCGTGGATCTTCTCCTTCAGGAAACTCGCGTCGATGCGGCGCTTCTCGTAGCCCGGGGCCGACTCGCGCGTCAGCGTGAAGAGGCACCGGTCGCCCAGGTAGTGGCGAAACTCCTTTTCGAGGATCACGTCGTCGCGGGTCTTGTTGGAGAAGATGAGCGAGTGGCCGGCGAGTTTGCCCTCGCGGGCGAGCTGGCGGAAGATCGCGATGAACGGCGTGATCCCCGCCCCGCCGGCAATGAACACCCCGGGGCCCTGGTACTGGAGGGTGCCGAAGACGTCGCCGAGCACCAGCTCCGCCCCCGGCCGCAGGGCGTGCAGCTTCTCCGTCAGGCCGTGGTGCTCCGGGTAGCCCTTGATGGTGAACTCGAGGACCTTGTCGTCGGTCAGCGACGTGGGGGTGAACGGATGGCCGTCCTCGCGCAGGCCCGGCTGGTTGATCGCCACCAGGGCGCCCTGCCCCGGCGCGAACGTGAAGTCCGCGGGTTTCTCGAGGACAAAGCGCTTGACGTCGTGGGTGACGAACTCGCTCATCAGCAGGGTGGCAATGTCGCTCATGATGCTCGCTCCTGGCAGGGGCTGAGGGTCCCGTTGGTCCGCCTTTCACCTTCCATTATTGTAGCGCCGGCGGTTGGCGCCACGCAACGCGCTCGTCACTTATTCGCGGCAACGCGCCCCGCACGCTCGGCGGCTCCATGGCGCGAGCGGGCCGGGTTTGCGCACGACTTGGCCGCCTGCCTCTGTACCCGAGCGCCACTCATACCCCGTGCTTGTTTAGCATGTTGCTCTGCAAGCCGGGTGGCATGCCCACGGCGTCGTTCCGTGGGCATGATCTGACCGTGCGCGTGCGCCAAGAGCATGCCCACGCGAACAGCGGCGTGGGCATGCCACCCTGCATACGGACGTTGGCACCCTGAACACGTACGGAGACTCGCCGCGCCAAGTGGCGCTGTCGTGTCCGGTGGACGCGTTTTCCTGCGCCGTCCATGTCAAGATAGATAAGCTGTGCCGTTTGTGCGGGTCAGGCATATATGCCTGACCCGCGGTTTTTCGGATAGGCTCTTATTTGTTTCATGAGGGCCTACGGCATCCCGCTGCGGGGCCTCGACGGCGCCGTCACCCGCGTCCTGATCGTCACTTGCGAGTATGAGCCGGCCGATGCGCTGCGCGTGGCCCTGGAGCACGGCTTCGATTACGAGGTCCGCGTGGCCACGGGCATCTTCGAGGCGGGCCTGCTCGCACGCCAGACCCGCCCGCACGTCATCCTCCTCGACTGCACGCTGCCGGGCCTGAACCCGAAGGAGATGCGCCTGGCCCTGCGGAGCGACCCCGAACTCGTGGCGACCCGGGTCGTGGCCGTCGAGCCCAACCTTTCGGAGGAGGAGGTGCGCGGCCGCCTGAGGGAGGGCTTCGATGCCTGCCTCGCCAAGCCGTTCAGCCTGGCGATGACGGTTCGCGTCATCGAGGAAGCCACGAACATCGTCGCGTGAAATGACGGTAAGCCGGTGTGAGCCTGGGGCCGCATCGCGGCCCTTTCTTGTTGCGCGAGGCGAAGCACTCGGCATGTCAACAACACGCGCCGGGCCCACCCAAGGCGGGTCTTTGACAAGCTGGGCGGCTAACTGGCGTGCACGAAGCACCGCCACGCCATTTAGCCGCCCAGCTTGCTGGGCGCGTTTCTCGGCGCCGCGGGCTGCGCCGCCGGCGCCTTGCCGGGGGTCGCGGCTTTGGCGGGCGTCGGCGCCCTGGCCGGCGGCATGAACGGCACCTTGCCGCCCTCGGGCAGTTCACCGGGCCGCACGCGCTCCACCGTCAAGACCACCGTCTGGATCCACGCGTCCGGGCCGCGGCGCTCCAGGAAGAGCACGCCGCCGGGGCTGAGGTCCGACGTGTGTCGGCCGCCGATCACGAGGATCCGCCCGGGTGCAAGCCGCACCTCGGCCGCCAAGTCCGAAAGCACACACGAGGCCCGCATCATTCGCTGGACCGCGCCGGTCTCAGTCCGGACCCACCGCAGTTCCTGCGGGCCGTAGAGCACCTCCGGCACCAGGGCCACGCGGACCGCCTCGGCGTCTTGCGGGTCGGTGCGGCAGACCATGCGGAACTGCGGCAGGGCCTTTGTGAACTCCCGGCCGCTGGCGCGCCCGGTGGCATCGGTCCACAGAACCTCCAGGAGGTCGCGTTCGCCGCCGGCCGCGACCGCCAGATCCATGTTCTCGAGGATCTGGAGCGTGTTGACCCGGGCCGTGCGGTCGGAGGTCTCGGCCGCGAGGTCGTTCAGCCGGTCGGCCGCCAGGTGGGCCCCGTCGCCGAGCCTCAGGTCGTTGGCCTCCCACAGGGCCCGCTTCTCGTAGGGGACGTTGGTCGTGCCGAGGAGGCGCCAGATGTCCTCGACGGGAGCGTCGGGCCGGACCCGGTGCTTCACCACCACCACGCGCACGTTGAACATCGGCACCGAGCTGGCGCCGGTGGCGGGGAGCGTTGGCCGGAGCGTGACGCCCTGGCGAGGCGGGCTTGAGAAACCCTGGCACCCGCCGGCCGCCAGCGCGGCGGCCAGGGCCAGGACGCCGATCATCGGAATCCTGACACGATAACGCCACATAGCGCGGCGGCTCTCCTGACCCGCCGCGCACGTGCGTCTTCTGGCCGCTACGGGGCATTCCCTGCGCGGTGGGTCAGGAGACACGCACATGTTTAGCGTGTTGCTCTGGAAGCCGGGTGGCATGCCCACGGCGTCGTTCCGTGGGCATGACTTGACCAAGCCCCGAGGAGCATGCCCACGCGAACAGCGGCGTGGGCATGCCACCCTGCGTGTGGACGTCGGCCTAAACACGTACGGAGACCCACCGCGCACGAGGCCAAGTGGCACTGTAGTACCAAGCATGGCGGTCAGTATAAGGGGGTCCGGGCGGAAGTCAACGTGCCGCTGTCCGCAGGCGGCCAGCGCCCCTTCCTGGCCCGCTGGCAGCATTCTGCGCAGGAGAAGTCCGCCGCGCCGCCGCGGGTAAGCTCGGCGTTATCGGCAGATCAGGGGCACGCTTCGGCGTGCCCTTCTTTTTTGCGCTGACACTCCGGGCGCCCGCGGGTACGATGACCGGGCCAAGGCACTGGCGGGCACCGTTTAGCCGCGGCCGGCACGGCCGCGGTCGTTGTTCGTCGCGATTTCCGCGACGGCTAGACCCCAAGGAGGCGCCCATGCCCCGTCACACCCGACGCACGTTTCTCGGCCGCACGGCCGCCGGCGCGGCCGCGGTCCTGGCGGCGCCGCACCTGATGGCCGCCGAGTCGGCCGCGCCGGTCCCCGCGAAGTCCGCCGCCGACCACCCGAACATCCTCTGGATCTCCTGCGAAGACACCAGCCCGGACCTCGGCTGCTACGGCGACGCCTATGCCCGGACGCCCCATCTCGACCGCTTGGCGGCGCAGGGGGCGCGGTTCACGCGGGCGTTCACCCACGCCCCGGTCTGCGCGCCGAGCCGCTCGGGGCTCATCACCGGGATGTACCCGACGACCATCGGCACGCTCCACATGCGCAGCCAAGGCGTGCCGCCGCCTTATGTCAAGTGCTTCACGGAATACCTGCGGGCCGCCGGGTACTACTGCACGAACGACGCGAAGACCGACTACAACTTCCCGCCGCCCGTGACGGCCTGGGACGAGTGCCGCAAGGGCGCGCACTGGCGGCACCGCGCCAAGGGCCAGCCGTTCTTCGCGGTCTTCAACCTCGAGATGTCGCACGAGAGCCGGTCGTGGGCCATCGACAAGCCGCTCGAGCACGACCCGGCGAAGGCCGTCCTGCCGCCGTACTATCCCGATACGCCCATCGTGCGCCGCACGTGGGCCCGGTGCTACGACCAGGTCACGCGGGTCGACGCGGCGGCCGCCCGGATCCTCGCGGACCTCGAAGCCGACGGCCTGGCCGACAACACCCTCGTCTTCTTCTGGGGCGACCACGGCCGCGGCCTGACCCGCGCCAAGCGGTGGGTGTATGACTCGGGCATCCGGGTGCCGCTCCTGGTGCGGTGGCCGGGCCGGATCGCGCCGGGCACGGTGCGCGAGGACCTGGTGTGCTTCCTCGACTTCGCGCCGACGCTGCTGGCGGTGGCGGGCGCCGATATCCCCTCGTACATGCAGGGCCAGCCCATCCTGGGCCCGGGGGCCGTCAAGCCGCGCGAGTACGTCTTGGCGGCCCGCGACCGCATGGACGAGACCTGCGACATCATCCGGGGGGTCCGCGACAAGCGATTCAAATACATCAAGAACTTTCAACCCGAGAAACCGTACGCCCAGGTCATCGCGTACGCCGAGAAGATGCCCATCCTCCAGGAGATGCGCCGCCTGCACGCCGAGGGGAAACTCGAAGGGCCGCCCGCCTTGTTCATGCGCCCCACCAAGCCCGTCGAGGAGCTTTACGACACCGACGCCGACCCCCACGAGATCCGGAACCTGGCCGACCGGCCCGAGCACGCCGAGACGCTCAAGCGGATGCGCGGGGTCCTCGAAGCGTGGATGAAGGAAACGCATGACGTCGGCCTCGTGCCGGAGGATGAGCTCAAGGAGCGCATGCGGCCGGGCGGCGTGTGGCAGACGACGGCCGCGCCGGCCTTCACGCCCGCCGGCGGGACGCTGGCGGCGGGCGCCGCGGTGACGGTCGCGTGCCCGACGCCGGGCGCTTCCATCGCCTGGACGACCGACGAGGGCGCCGACCCGCACTGGAACCTCTACAGCGTGCCCGTGAAAGTGGCCCGCCGCGCGACGCTTCGGGTCAAGGCGTGCCGCCTGGGCTACAAGGACAGCGCGGAGGTCAAGGCCGAGTTCAAAGTCGGGGGGTAACGTTTGCCCTGGACACCGCGCGCCCGGCCCATCCGAGTAGTCCGTCACACTTGTTCGTGTGAGTGCAACTGGGTGGCGCGGTGGGCAGTCCTGCCCACCGCGCGGCGGGCAAGACAGCCCACCGCGCTTACCTTACCGACAGTTACAATTGTGACGGAGCACGAGGCGCGTGTTGTTGTTTGGCGCGGGGGCGCGTCATCGCATGCGATACTTCTGCCGGTACGCGTTCGGCGTCAGGCCCGTCACGCGCCGGAACGCGCTCGAAAAATGCGAGGGGTTGCGGAAACCGGACGCCTGGGCGGCCTCGGGAATCCCGAGGTCGGTGTCGCTCAGGATGCGCTCCGCCCGGCGGACGCGGGCCCGCTGAATCTCGGCCTCGATCGTGTGCCCCAGGTGGGCGCGGAACCGCTCCTCGAGGACCTCCAGGGGCGTGGCGACCTCCTTCACCAGGTCGTTTACGTCGAACGGCTCGCCGGCATGGTCGCGGATGTAGTGGAAGGCCTTGACCACGTCGGGGTCGTCCACGGCCACCACGTCGGTCGACCGTCGGACCACGACGCCCTGCGGCCGAATGAGGACCGGCCCGTCGGGCGCCGGCTCGCCGCGGATCAGCCGGTCGAGCAGGGCCGCCGACTCATAGCCGATGCGCTCGGTCGGCACCGCCACGCTCGATATCGGCGGCGTCGAGAACTCGCACCGCAGTTCGTCGTTGTCGACGCCGACGACGGCGACGTCTTCCGGCACGCGCAGGCCGATCCGCCGGCAGGCCTCCGTCACGTGCCACGCCCGCTCGTCGCTACAGGCCATCAGGCCCACCGGCCGCGGCAGCGTCGCCAGCCACCGCGCGATGTCCATCTCCTGCCGGTCCCATGTCCATTCCTTCTTGAGGGCCGGGTCGGGTGCGTAGGCGTTCACGTCGAACCCCGCGCGGCGGACGACCTCGGCGAAGCCCTCGCAGCGGACGTCGGAGAAGTTGAGATCCGCGAAGCCGCAGAACGCGAAATGGCGGAAGCCCCGCTCCACCAGGTGTTCGGCCCCCAGGCGCCCCGCGGCCGGGTCGTCGACCCGCACCGTCGGCACGACCGCGCCGGCCAGCATGCCGGAGCAGTTCACCAGGGGGATGTGGCGCTCGCGGAACAACCGCACGTACTCTTCGGTGCGCAGCGGCATGATGACGCCGTCCACGTTCCAGTCGCGGACGGCCAGGATGCTCAGGCCGGGGAACTGCGCATAAAATTCCCACGGCCCGTGGGCCAAAGCGTAATGCACGATGCCTCGCAGGATGCCGTTGCTCCAGCCGGATCCTGCCCCCAGCATGACGGCAATGCGTCGCCTCGGCATGAGGATCCTCCTCGCCGGGTTACCTCGCTTCGAAATGCGTTGTTAGAAACCGCCGACAGGCTGCTACGGCCCGCGCCCGGCGGACCCCCGATCGTGAACCGAGGTCCGGCGGCGCCTGCCTTCCATCCCGCATTCTAGGCGCGCCCCCCGCCCAAGTGGAAGGGCAAAAAAATGTTTCCGTTCAACCGGCGGGACGGGTAGGCTGGCTCGTGGTAGCGGCGCTCCTGTTTAGCCGCGGCCGGTGTACGTGTTTAGTGCGGTGCCCAATTGCCGGGTGGCATGGCCACGCGCCGTTGCGTGGCCATGTTCCTCCGAGCGTCAGGGCTCATGGCCACGCAACGGCGCGTGGCCATGCCACCCACCCGAAAGACGTACCGGCTGGTACGGCCGCGGTCAGTGTTCGTCGCCGTGCCGGCGACGGCTGAACGCGCGCCCTGGTCCGGAGGTACGCCATGACCCACGCAACGCTCTGCCTGACGACCCTCGCGCTGGTCTTGGCGGGGCTGGCCGCCGCCATCCCCGCCCTGGCCGAAAGCGCCAGGGGCCCGCTCGACCCCGATGCCGTCAACGCCCGCATCCAGAAGCACCGCACCGCCGACGTCACGCTCACCGTCCTCGACGCCGACGGCAAGCCGCTGGCCGGCGCGGCCGTGGCCGTCCGGCAGGAGCGGCACCGGTTCCTCTTCGGCTGCAACGCCTTCGCGACCAACACCGCCGACACCTCCGAGGTCCAGAAGGCGTACCAGGACCGGTTCGCGGCCCTCCTCAACTACGCCACGCTGCCGTTCTACTGGGGCGCGTTCGAGGGCGAGGAAGGCAAGCCCGGCACCGCCCGCGTGCGGATGATGGCCGAATGGTGCGCCTCGCGCGGCATCCTGACGAAGGGCCACCCGCTGTGCTGGCACGAGGTGCCGCCGAAGTGGCTCTTCGGCCGGCCGCCGGAAGAGGTGCTGCGCCTCCAGCTCGGGCGGATCACGCGCGACGTCACGGCCTTCCGCGGCCTTATCGAGCGGTGGGACGTCGTCAACGAAGCCGTCCGCATGCCTACCTACGACCCCGACAAGAATCCCATCGGCGGCCTGTGCCGCAAGCTCGGCAACGTGGAACTCATCAAGCAGACGTTCGCCGCGGCCCGGGCGGCCGACCCGAAGGCCACGCTCCTTCTGAACGATTTCGACACGTCCGAAAACTACGCGAAGCTCATCCAGGCGTGCCTCGACGCCGGCGTGCCGATCGACGTCATCGGCATCCAGTCGCACATGCACGGCGGGTACATGGGGGCCGAGCGGGCGTGGCAGATCTGCGAGCGGTTCGCCAAGTTCGGCAAACCCCTCCACTTCACCGAGACGACGATCATCTCGGGCGAAAAGAAGAAGGACATGAAGTGGCAGGGGCGGTATAACGATTGGGACTCAACGCCCGAGTACGAGAAGCTTCAGGCCGAACAAGTGGCCGAGTTCTACCGCACGCTCTTCTCGCACCCGGCCGTCCAGGGGATCACCTGGTGGGACTTCTCGGACCGCGGGGCCTGGCTGGGCGCGCCGTCGGGCCTCGTGCGCAAAGACATGTCGCCGAAGCCCGCCTACGAGGCGCTCATGAAGATGGCCAAGCAGGAGTGGTGGACGCCGCCGCAGTCGCTTACCGCCGATGCGGCAGGCAAGGTGAAGTTCCACGGGTTCCTCGGCGACTACGCGGTCGAGGCGGCCGGCAAGGGCGCCGCCCGCTTTGCGGTCTCGACGGCCGGCGCGGCGGAAGCGTCGGCGACACTCGTCCCCGCCAGGTAACGCGTGGCGCGTTTAGCCGCGGCCGGTACGGCCGCGGTCGTTGTGCGTCGCCGGCGACGGCTGATACCACAGCGCTACTTTGACTTGTGCGCGGTGGGTCTCCTGACCCACCGCGTCAGAAACTGCGGCCCTGGCGCCGAGACTCGCACTCGGCGCGGCGGGTCAGGAGACCCGCCGCGCACCAATCAGCGAGTCAGCGCCGTCGCACTAAACAGGAGGTTGCCAATGGCTCATGGTTCACGCACCACCCGACGCGAATTCCTGAAGACCTCGGCAACGGCCGCCGCGGGGCTGGCCCTCAGTTCGTGCGCCGGACCGATCCGGCGCGGGGCCGACGCCCCCAAGCGGCCCAACATCGTCTACCTCATGACCGACGACCAGGCCTGGCATGCCATGACCTGCGCGGGAAACCCCGTCGTCCGCACGCCGAACATGGACCGCCTGGCGCGCGAGGGCCTGCGCTTCACCAACATGTTCGTCACCAACTCGCTCTGCGCCCCCAGCCGCGCGTGCTTCCTGACCGGCAAGTACTCGCACATCCACGGCGTGCGCAATAACGAGGTCCCGTGGCGCGACCAGCCCATCTTCACCGATTACCTGAAGCAGGCGGGCTACCACACCTGCTTCATCGGCAAGTTCCACCAGGGCGGCAAGGTCATCCCCGCCAAGCCCGACATCTGGATGGGCTTTACCGACCAGGGCGTGTACCTCGACCAGCCCCTCCGCGATTTCGACGGGCAGGTGAAGAAGGAGAAGGGCCACAACACCGACCTCCTGGGCGACCGCGCCGTGGCGTATCTGAAGGAGCACCGCCAGGACCCGTTCTGCCTCCTCTTGTGGTTCAAGGCGCCGCACCGGGCCTGGACGCCCACCGAGCGGAACAAGAACCTGTACGCCGACGCGAAGATCCCCCACCCGGCCTCCTTCAACGACGACTACGCGGGCCGGCCCGACGCCCTCCGCAAGACCGAGATGCAGGTCGAGATCGCCAAGCCGCCCAAGTCCTTCGACGAGTGGCTGAAGGACTATTACCGCACGCTCACCGACGTGGACGAGAACATCGGCAAGGTCCTCAAGGCCCTCGACGACCTCGGCCTGGCCGGGAATACCATCGTCGTTCATACAAGCGACAATGGGTTTCTCCTGGGCGAGCACCACCTCTTCGACAAGCGCCTCATGTACGAGCCGTCGATCCGCCTGCCGATGCTCGTGCGGTACCCGCGCGGGGTGAAGGAAGCGGGGCGGACGGTGTCCGAGATGGCGCTCAACGTGGACCTTGCCCCGACGCTGCTCGACCTGGCGGGCCTGCCGGTGCCCGGCGAGATGCAGGGCGTAAGCTGGCGGCCGCTCCTCGAGGCCCGCCCGACGCCGTGGCGCAAGAGCTGGTACTACGAGTACTACGAATTCCCGGCGGTCCACATGGTCCGGCCGAACCGCGGCGTGCGGACGGACCGGTGGAAGTACATCGAGTGGCCCGCCTGGCACGGCAAGATCCGAGAGGAGCCGACCGATTACCCGGCCGAGTACGAACTGTACGACCTCCAGACCGACCCCGACGAGATGAAAAACCTCTACGGCGACCCCAAGGGCGCCGACAAGGTCGCGGAGCTCCGCCAGGAGATGGCCCGCCTGCGGACCGAGCTGAAGGACACCGACCCGGCCTGACACGATGCGTCGCCGCGTTTGAGCACGGCGGCGCCTTGTTTGAGCATGGCGACGCCGCGTTTGAGCACGGCGGCGCCTTGTCTAGCCGTCGCCGGTACGGCGACGATCGTTATAAACGGGCGCGGCCGTGCCGGCCGCGGCTGAACAAGGCGCGCCCGTCCTCGCCCGTTTAGCCGTCGCCGGTACGGCGACGCTTCGTTGTGGCCCAGACGCCCCCGTCTGGGCATTGTGCACAGCCGGGGGCGGCTGTGCCACAAACGACGGCCAGACACGCGCTACGGCTCCAGCACCACTTTCATCGCCTCGCCCCGGCGCATGAGGTCGTGCGCGCGGTTGGCCTCCGCCAGCGGCAGCGCGTGCGTGACCATGAGGGCGAAGTCGTCGAGGTGCCGCCGCATCAGGTCCAGCGCCCGCAGCGTGTGCCGCGTGTGGCTGACCCAGACGCCCACGTACTTGAGGTCCGGCCGCGTCAGGTCGGCGAACGGGTCCCACTCCATCTTGCCGCCGGGCTGGCCGAACCCCGCCGTGATGAACCACCCGCCCTGCCGCACGAGGCCGATCGCTTCGCGGACCACGTCGGCCTTGCCGACCATCTCGTAGACGGCGTCGGCCCCGCGTCCGCCGGTCAGCGACCGGACGAACTCGCGGCGCTCCTCGGCCGTCGTGTTCTTGATCGAGAGCGTGTGCGTGACGCCGAAGCGGCGCGACATCTCGAGCCGCCCCTCCGACCGCGAGATGGCGATGATCGGCCCCGCGCCGCCTTCGCGCGCCAGCGCCGCCGTGAAACACCCCAGCGGCCCGGTGCCAAGGATGACCACCGCCTGGCCCGCGCGCGGCTGGAAGACGTCGAACGCGTGGGCGGCCGTCGAGCCGGAGCACGAGGCCGTCACGAGCGTCCTGTGGTGCTCGGGCGGCACGTCGTCGATCGTTAGGATGTCGGTGCGGGCGTCGAGCGGCAGGTGCCGGCTGTAGCAGCCGTTGACGTGCGGCGGCACCGCGGTCGAGCGGTGGATGCCGTAGACAAACCGCTTGGGGCACAGATGGTGCTCGCCCCGCGCGCAGAAGAAGCACTGGCCGCAGACCACGCTGCGGTTCCAGAGGACCTTCTGGCCGACCTTGAGGGGCCGGCCCGCCAGGTCGGCCTTCGCGCCCCGGATCTCGACGATCTCGCCCACGCCCTCGTGGCCCAGGATGATGGGCAGCGGCGTCCGCGGGTCCTCGCCCGAGGCCATGTGGAGGTCCGACCCGCACACGCTGGCGGCAGTCACCTTGACGAGGACCTCGCCGGGGGCGAGGGGCGGAAGCTCGAACTCGCGCATCTCGAGCGGCTTCTTGAAGCCCACGAGGACCTGGGCCAGCGTTTTCATGGCGAGCGCATCCTCCTCCTGTTGATGAGGCGCCATGATACCGGCGCGCCACGGTTCCGACAAGCCGGGTCTAGCCGTCGCCGGTGTATGTGTTTTGCGGTGTCATTCCGAGCGAGCGCAGCGAGTCGAGGAATCTCGCTGTGGCCCTTGCTGTTCGGACGCATGCAAGGCGAGACCCCTCGACTCGCTGCGCTCGCTCGGGGTGACAGCAAAGAAGGGCCACGCCAAACACGTACTCGCCGGTACGGCGACGATCAATATTCGCGGCCCTGCCGGCCGCGGCTGAACGATAACGGAGGCGGCTGAGCGAGGCGTTGGGGCGCACGCGACACGTCGTCGTTACTTACTTGACCTTGCCCCCGCCGCGCGGCAAGATGCTTGAGGACAAAGGCACGGCCACGCACGAGCGCCCGCCGCGGCGGGCAAGCTGCGACCGTGCCACCCCTTTCGAGGAGGACGAAGCCGTGAAAAAGCGAGTCAACCGACGCACGTTCCTGGCCACGTCGGCGGCCGCCGGGCTGGGCCTGGCGGCGGCGACGCACCTTCGGGCCGAGGCGCCGAAGTTCAAGACTACCCTCAAGAAGGCGATGATCCTCGGCCGCCCGGCCGAGGGCAACCTCAAGCCCCTCAAGGACGCCGGCTTCGACGGCTGCGAGACCAATGACTGGAAGTGCTCGGCCGAAGAGGGCGCCGCCAGCCGCGCCGCCGCCGAGAAGCTGGGCCTCCGCGTCCACTCGGTCCTCTACGGATGGGCGGGCTTCAACTCCAAGGACGCGACGGCCGTCGAGCGCCAGGTCGCCGACGTCGAGAAGGCCCTCCGCGCCTGCAAAGCCTACGGTGCCGACGCCCTCCTCCTGGTCCCGTGCCGCATTGGCGGCATGCCGATGCCCGAGGCGTGGGAGTTTGCGATCGAGTTCGACGAGAAGACCGGCCACGTCACAAAGGTCGCGGCCGGCGACAACACGAAGTACCAGGCCTACATCGACGCCCACAACCAGGCCGTCGACGGCTCCATCGCCGCCGTCAAGAAGCTCATTCCCGTGGCCGAGGAGACCAAGATCGTCATCGCCCTCGAAAACGTATGGAACAACCTCTGGGTCAAGCCGGCGTACTTCAAGTCGTTCGTGGCCGGCTTCCAGAACCCGTGGGTGAAGGCGTACCTCGACCTGGGGAACCACGTGAAGTACGCGCCGGCCGAGGAGTGGGTGCGGGCGCTGGGGCCGCTCCTGGCGAAGTGCCACGTCAAGGACTTCAAGCTGAAACCCGACGGCCACGGCGGCGACTTCGTCAAGATCCGCGACGGCAGCATCAACTGGCCCGCCGTCCGGAAGGCCCTCGACGACGTGGGCTACAACGGCTGGATGACCATCGAGGACAGCGGCCTCTCGCTCGCGGAGTACTCGAAGCGCCTCGACCTGATCATCGCCGGCGAGTGATGGCCGCCTTTCAACTGAATGTTAAATGCTAAATGTTAAATGGACGGCGGAGCCGTGGGCCGTTGTTCTCTTTTCATTTAGCATTTAACATTTAGTATTTCCGTCAGGACGCCGACGGCTGCCCCTTGGGCGACGCGCCGAAGAAGTAGCCCCCGTCATTCCGGCCCTGCGGGGCAGGGCGCCGCTACGCCTGCCGGCACACGATTCCGAAGACCGCGCGCACGCAGGCCCGCGGAATCGGCTCATAGCCCCCAAACTCGGGATTGAGCGGCCGCAGGTGGACGGTGCCGCCCTCCGCCGTGACCACCTTGACGGTGTGCCGGATCGTTCCCATCTTGTCCTCATACACCACCAGCGCGGGCAGGGAGAGGTCGGGCAGGGGCTCGACCGGCGCCCCCACCAGCACCACGGAACCGTCCGGGAAGTCCGGCAACATCGAGTTGCCCGCGATGCGCGCCGCAAAGGCGCCTTCCGGCGCGCCCGGCGCCAGGACGTACTCCTCGGCGGCCTCCCGGGCAAGACCTTGGCCGGCCGAGACCGCGGCGAGCCCTCCGGTCGAGTGGACGAGGATGGGCACGAAGTGCTTTCGCTTCGCGGGCGGAAGGGCCTCGTAATCATCGCGTGAGATGATTTTGCCGGCCTTCCAGGAGGACGGGCCCGGGGCAGGCGGCGAGGCCTCCGCCGGCCGTGCCGCGCCGGTCTGTGCCGCCGGCGCCGCCGACTGAAGCCACCCGGTCAAGAGGATCTGCACGGCTTGGAGCATCTGCTGCGCCCCCGGTGCTGCCGGCGAACCCGGGGCGGCCGGGGCCACGGCAGGCGCCGGGCCCGGCCACGGCCGCGGCTCCGGCCTCTGCTCGGCGCCCGGAGGCCTGGGGGCGACGGCAGGCCTGAAGATCTCGGCCTCGGCCACCATTGGGCCGACGCCATCAACGAGCCAGGCCGCGCGCACCTTGGCCTCCGCCGCCAGATTCGCGAGGATCTCGGGCCCCGGCTTGTTGACCCCCCTCAGGTAGTTGCTCAGCCTGGCGTCCGTGATCCCGATTGCCGCGGCGGCGTCCTTCTGTTTTCCGATCATGGCGACGGCCACCCGCAGCCTCTTGAGGAATTCCCTATCAGCCATGCGCCTGGCCTCCATTAGCTTAGCGCAACTCGTTCAAGCGTTTCGCTTGACTCTCACAACCTGCGTGTATACAATCAAGGGCCTCGCCACAACTCGGGGATGCTCAGGCAACTGATGCACGGGAACACGGAATGTGCAACTGGCTGAAGAGGCAAGGCCCGCCGAAATCACCTGGATTGCCCGATCGCGCCGGCGTCCAATATTGGCGAGTTTCCTGGGCTTTTCGCACTGTTTTTCTGCTCGTCTTTCTCGCGACCCGTCTTATCGGCACTTTCGATTCCCGGCTTGAACCGAAATTGAGAGAATCGCGACTTATCATCTCAACCTTCGACTCTGTCACTTCAGATGCCTCCAAGCGGCGACCCTTTCGCCTCAACACGCTCGCTCAGTTGATGGGGTTGCGACAGCCTTATGTCACCCTAGGGCCAAGCCTCTTCCATCCTACCACCTATTGTATGGTTTCTTCGGCGATTGTCAAGGCGAAAATCTTTCAAGAGAAGCAAGGATTCTCTACAGCGGTCTCGATGGCTGGTCGGCAGCTTGGCGGTCAGCGAAGGCCGCTACGAGGGTGGGAAGGTCGTGGATCGCCGTGGTGTGTCGGCGCAGGGGGACCCGCGGGCCGACGCATCCGATTGACTTTCAACTCAGGCACGGGCACGCGGGAGGTGCGTAAGGAGGGGGACGATGACGGGGCCGAACTTCGACCGCCGGGTGAATCTGGCCGCACGCTGCATGAGGGGGATCCTGCTGGCCGTCCTGCCTGAGGCCGCTCGAAAATCGCCGGAAGAAGCCCTGCGGGTCTTGCGGCTTCTCGAAGAGGTCAACCGGCTGATCGCGGAGTCGCAAGGTTCCGCCGACCGCGAGGAGCCGCGGGCCGCGCCGCTCACGCCTCCCCCGGTCTGAAGGTCGCGGACCTCGGCGAGGTCGGGGCGGAAGGCGCTGGCCATGTCGGGATCCTGGGGGCTCGCGGCCTTGATCTCCCGGGCGAGGTTCTTCCGCCCCTGGCGGGGCTGGAGACAACACAGATGGGGTGACGGTCTGCCCGCCTACCCACGGCTTGCGCCGTGGGCTACCGTCTTTCGTCCCTGCCGGGACTCGAGCAGAAAGCGACAGAGACCCGCCGCGCACGCGGCCGAGTCGGCCGTGGGGCGGCCATCCCGAAACGCCGTGCGCGTCATGTCCCCAGGTTATGTGAACAGGCCGACCGTCTGCTGCGGCACGAGGTCCGGCGTGCGGGTGGCCCAGCCGAGGTGGGCGTTCATGTAGGCCAGGACGGCGTCGGATTCCGTGAGGTTGGCCGCAACGTTGGCCGTGACCGGCAGGGTATAGACGGGGGCCGCGGGGGGCGCCACCGAGCCGTCGAAGTCGACCAGGACCTGCCCGCTGAGCTTGCCGGTGAGCGCCCACGCCTGTCCGGCGGGCCAATCGGCCGGCTTGCTCGAGGTCATCGGCCCCGAGAGCGCGGCCGTGCCCGAGAACGCGAGGTCGGCCACGCCGTCCGCCACGATGCCCTTGACGGCGTCGTAGTGGAAGGTCGACTGGGCCGCGAAGCTCCCGGCAAAGGCCATCTTCGTCGTGGTCCACACGTAGGGGGCGAAGAAGTACTTCGCGAACGTGGCCGTGCCCTTCAGCGACGGCGCAGCGGCCGTCACGGTGCCGGTGAAGCTCGTCATCTGGAGGTTGGCGTCGAACGTGAGGGTTGCCTGGAACGTGCCACCGGAGGCTGCCGTGCTGGTCTTCGTCAGCTTCTTGGAGAGGAGGCGGTTGCCGAGGACGTCGGCGGTCGCGTAGCCCCAGTAGGTGAACTTCGGGGTCGCCGTCGGGACGGTGGTCACGGCAAGCTCCAGCGCGACGCCGAAGTCTGCGCCGATGCTCTTGCCGCCGATCAGCGACCAGCCGCCGGGGGTAACGCCGCCTTGGCCCACGATCGTGTCCTCGGCGGTGAGCTTGTAGGTCTTGGAGGTCTTCAGGAAGGTCGCCGTGGTGCGGTCCAGCCCCTGGAGCCACGACGGCATCGGGATCACCTGGACCTGCCCGGCGTACGGGGCGGAGGTCTGGCCCGACGCCGTCACCGCCGTGACCACGAGCGCCGTGTTGCCCGAGAGGGCGCCGACGTTGTACGGGAAGCTCCAGCCGTCCTTGCTGTTGGTGTCGACAAACCGCTCGCCGGCGATGTCGAAGATGACGGCGACCACCGGGTCCCCGGTGGGGGCCTTGACGGTGGCGCCGCAGGTCTCCATGAGCGTGACGCCGCCGATGTACCGGCCGACGACGGCCTTGTCGGGGTTGCCGTCGTACTTGGCCGTGAGGCCGGCGACCTGGGGCACGGCCGGCACGGCGACCAGGCTCCCGCCGAAGAAGTCGACGTTGATCTCGTCGTTGCCGCAGTACATGGTCCAGCCGACGTTGATCCACTTGGCGGCATCGGGCCCGAGCGCCGACAGCAGCACGCCGGCGAAGACGTCGTACTTCCAGTTGCCGGCGCCGGTGTGCAAGAGCTGGTCGGAGAAGGACTGGCCGACCACCTCGCCGCCGAAGGTGTTGATGAGGGCCGGGATCGAGGCGACGACCTCGCCGGGCGCGAAGCCCACGTTGGTGTAGAGACGGCCCTTGAAGATGTCGGCGCCGGCGCCGGTGGTGCGGTCGGCGTGCGGGATGCCGAAGGTGTGGCTCGCGCGGCCCTTGCCGGGTCCGACGCGGATGCGGAAGTCGGCGTCCTCTCCGCTGTAGTTCTCGCCCGCGCGGAAGAGGAGCAGGTCGTCGGCCCGCCCCAGGCTGAGGTTGTAGACCTCGTAGCCGTCGCCGCCGATGGCCTCGCCGAGGAGGTCATTCTTGGAGACCGAACTGGTAACGAGCGTGACGGCCATGCTCTCGGCGCTGATCACGTTGCCGCCGCCGTCTTTCATCCGGAAGTTGAGGGTGTACGTGCCGTAAGCCAGGCCCGCCGTGTCGACGACAAGCGTGGTCGAGCCGAGGCCTGTGGGCAAGGGCTGGGCACTGGCGAGCGCGAGGGGCAGGGCGGGGGGCGCCGCGTTGTGGGTTGGCGCGATCGGCAGGGGCGTGAAGGTCGAGAACCAGATGTCCATCGTCGCGCCGGCTGCGCTGGCGTAGGTGTCGAGCTTCACGAGGTTGGCGGGCGAGCACGGCAGGAACATGCCGCCGCTCATCGACGCCGGGTTGAAGCCCTGGACCGCGATCGGGACGGCCAGCGTGTTGTTCGCCTTGGCCGCCGCCGTCTCGGTGGCGCCGCCGTCGGAGTTCGTGACCAGGATCAGGAAGCCGGCGCCCAGGGCGGCGCGCGGGACTGTGAACGTGGCGCCGGAGGCGTAGGGCTGCCCGGCGGGGACTTCAACGCCCCACGTCTGGGAGCCCAGAAGGAGGTCCTTGGCGTCGAACTTGGCGTCGCGCGAGAAGTAGACGGCGTCGGTCCACTGGCCGCGCGCGCCGTTGGCGCTCGTGTTGTCCACCTCCCAGGTCAGGGAGAGCGACTCGCCCGCGACGGCCGCGCCGGCGGGGGTGAGCGACGCGGGTTGGAGGTCCACCGGGGGCGGGGCCGTCACGCGGAGCGTCGTGCGGAGGAAATTGTTGGCGTCTTGGCCGCTCTCGTCGACATAGCTCTCGTTGAAATTCGCGGTGACTTGCAGGTGCATGCTGCCGGCCGGGCCGGCCGGCACCGTAACATCTTTCGCCACGTGGACGTGGTCCCCGGCGGCCAGCGCATCGGCGTGATCCGCCATCTGCGGGATGCCCATCACGCCGAACATGGGGACGATCGAGCGGCCGAGCATGATCATGTCGTCCCAGCCGTTGGACGTGTCGGTGTCGCCGCGGTTGTAGACGTCGTACTCGATGTGGACCGTGGCGCCGATCTCGCCGGTGGCGGGCACGACGAGGTTCTCGACCGCCAGGTCGGGATAGCCCGCCAGGCTCAGGAGCATCCGCGGTTCCAGGAGCTCGAGCGAGACGGGTGCTGTAGCCGATGCATGACGCATGGGATCCCTCCTGTGGCCCGCCCGCCCCTCGCACGCGCGCCACTCAGTGAACCCAAGAGGATACACTATCCCGCTCGATTGTCAAGGATAGGCGAAAGAAGATGACGGCGGGACCGGGGACCAGGGGCGGAATAATTGCTATATTGATAATAGTTTAGATATGGCACAACAAGAAGGCCGACCGCGCGGCGGACGGGCCTGGTCGGCCGCCCGCCTTGGCCCACGCCTGCCCCTGCAGCGCCGCCTGGCGCGGCGGGGCTCCGTACGTGTTTAGCTTCATACCCGATTGCCGGGTGGCACGGCCACGCGCTGTTGCGTGGCCGTGCAGGGTCACGCGGGGGGCAAGCACGGTCACGCAACGGCGCGTGACCGTGCCACCCACGCCAAACACGTACGAAGACCGGCCGCGCCAAGTGCCAACGGGTGTGGTGTCGCCGCGCCGGCGGCGGGCGCGCCACCTGCGGCCGACAAACAACGAGGGCGGCCGGTTGGACCGCCCTCGCGTCAACGGCTATGGCCTGCCGAACCCGTCACGGGGTCGTGACGGGCGGGCAGTTGGTTCCGGCGACCGTTGGGCATACCGTCTCCTGGACGGGGCAACGGGTGATGACGGCCGGGCAGGCCGTTGCGGCCGTCGCGTTGGAGCACCTGGTGGGCAGCGGCGGACACCGCGTGTCGGCGGGCGGGCACTTCGTCGGCATCGGCGGGCACTTCGTGTCGACGGCCGGGCATTTTGTGTCGGCCTGCACGCACCTCGTCAGCAGGGGCGGACACTGGGTGTCGGCCACCGGGCACTGCGTGGAAGCCGGGCTTACGACGCACTTCGTCGGCACCGACGGGCACAGGGTTTCCTGCGGGCAGGCGGTCACCATGGCGATGGTCGGCCCGCAGGCCGTCGGCGAGGGCGGACACTTCGTGGCGACCGGCGGACACTGGGTCTCGATCTGCTGGCACCTGGTCGGCAGGGGCGGACACTTCGTTTCAATGACGGGGCACTGAGTCGCCGCCGAATCGGGTGCACACTTGGTCGGGACGGGCGGACACCGGGTCTCGGCGGCGGGGCAGACGGTCAGGGCCGCTCCGGTGGCGGCGCAGAAGGTTGCCGCCGGCGGGCAGCGGGTCTCGAGCGTCGGACACGTCGTGTCGGCGGTCGACGGGCCGCAGCGCGTGGGGACCGGCGGGCACCTTGTGTCGGACGGCGGACACTGCGTGTCGGCGTTCTGGCACTTGGTGGGTATCGGCGGACACTTGGTCTCGACGATGGGGCACCGCGTCTCGACGGTCAGCGTGCACTTGGTCGCAACCGGCGGACATTGCGTGTCGGTCACCGGGCAGACCGTCGCCGCGACCCCGGTCAGGGCGCACTGCGTGGGCACGGGCGGGCATTGCGTGACCACCGGCGCCGTGCCGCAGTTGGTCGTCACGGGCGGACACTTGGTGGGGGCCGGCGGACACTGCGTCTCGGTCGCCGGGCAGACCGTCGCGGCGCCCGCGGTGGTGGCTGAGCACTGGGTGGCTACCGGCGGGCACTGGGTGTCGACGGTCGGGCAGCGGGTGACCGCCGGCGTGGCGCTGCACTTCGTGGGCGCCGGCGGACATTGCGTGTCAACCGGCGGGCACTGCGTGGCCGCCGTCGTCACGCTGCACTTGGTGATCACCGGCGGACACTGGGTGTCGGACGGCGGGCACCGCGTCAGGTAGGCCGGGCAGTTGGTCGCGAGCGGCGGGCACTTGGTCTCCAGCGCCTGGCAGGTGGTCTGCGGCGCCGGGCACTGGGTCTTGACGGCCGGGCACTGGGTCTCGGCCGGCGGGCACTGGGTGGGCAGCGGCGGGCACCGGGTGGCGGCCGCCGGGCACCGCGTCGCGACCGGCGGGCACTGGGTCAGCAGGGGCGGGCACGTCGTCGTCGCCTGCCGGCACTTCGTCAGAACCGGCGGGCACTTGGTGTCGACCGGCGGGCACACGGTGACGCTGGCCTGGCACTTCGAGGCAAGCGGCGGGCACTTGGTCTCGACGATGGGACACCGGGTCTCCGCCGCCTGCGTGCACTTGGTCGGGACGGGCGGGCACAGGGTCTCGACCGCCGGGCAACTCGTCGGCGCCACGGCCGATGCCGTGAGTAGCGGCGTCGGCGTGATGCGGATCGGCGGAGCCGTCGTGTCGGCGGCCAACGCAGGAGAGACCATCCAGGCGAGAAGGCCGATCACGACAGCGCCCACGAGACAACAGCCTGTGGTCCTGTGCATACGGATCCTCCCTTCGGAAATGGACACCCGCCCGCCAAGACAATCATCCTGGCCGGCCGGTGGCGGCGTTCCAACCGGCGTCATTATAACACCGAAATCCGGTCCCGTCAAAACAGGAAATTCCGTGCGGCGCCTGCCGAAGAGGAAAACGCCGCCGAGACCCCGAAATTGCCGGAAAATCACCCCGAGGACGGCCGTCCTGTGCTCTTGGCAGAGGGGCACTGGACACCTGTGAGCGTAGGACAGCTCCTCGACCGTGCCGGCCCCGGCGACTGCGGCCTCCCGGCGCCGCGCACACGTCATCCGAGTCCCCGCGGCCGGGGGTGCCATCGTTTAGCCGCGGCCGGTACGGCCGCGATTAAAGCTCGTCGCCGTATGCGGCGACGGCTAAACGATCGCGATGGCCAAACACGCACGCCGCGGCGGGCTCGGACGAAGCAGCCTACTTGCCCGGCGGCTCTTTCGGCGCCTCGGTCACCGGAACGAGGGTCATGCCGCACTTGGGGCACTTGCCGGTCTTGTCGGCCTTGACCTCGGGATGCATGGCGCAGGTCCAGTAGAGGACCTTCTTTTCGGCGGCGGAGGCAGCCTCTTTCGCGGGGGCGGCGGCGCCCTTCATCTGCTCGTCGAGCTTCTTGAGGTACTTCTCCGGGTCCTTCTTGAACTTCGGCGGGCACATCTCGCAGCAGAAGTAGACGCGGCGGCCCTGGTAGTCGACGTAGAGCTTCGGATCGATCGGGTCATCCGTCACGGGGCAGAGCTTCTGGGCGATGGCCGCCGCGGGGGGCGTCGCCTCCGACGGGTTCTCGGACGTGCCCGCCCCTGGGGCAGGAGCCTGGGACGACGGCTCCTTGCAGCCCGAGGCCAGGAGGCCCGCCGCCAGCGCCAGGGCGCCCGCCATCACAAGATAAAGAGCTGTCTTCATTTGTCTTTCCTTTCAGTCGGGTTCGAGGCTTGCGGTTCATCCCGGCGGACTCCGTCTCCGCCATGCCCTCATTATAAGGCCGGCCCCGGCGCAAGTTCAGTTCAAAAACGGGGAGAGGCGGCGCCGTTCAAGCCGGCGGTTTCATCCGAGCCCGCCGCTTCGTACGTGTTTAGCGCCATACCAGATTGCCGGGTGGCACGGTCACGCGCCGTTGCGTGGCCGGGCAAGGTGACAAAGGGGGCAA
>Ga0315273_10000779_pt1 | contig 34580 bp, 22 predicted proteins | sample YL17G02_0_MG_FD_205753 | JGI IMG/M metagenome (GOLD analysis project Ga0315273, IMG submission 205753) | Sediment microbial communities from Yellowstone Lake, YNP, Wyoming, USA - YL17G02_0 | ecosystem: Environmental > Aquatic > Freshwater > Lake > Sediment | place: USA: Wyoming | collected...
GACATTTTGATCGAGCGGCGGATCATCCGGGCGAAAGGGATGCTTATGGACGCCACGGTATTCCCGGAAGCGATCAAGTATCCGAACGACGTTGGGCTTTTGAACGACGTCCGCGAGTGGCTGGTCAGAAGCATCCGACGGTTGGGGAAAACATTGGGGGTGACGGGGGTTCGGACCTACAAGAGGAAGGCGCGGCAGGAGTACCTGAGGTTCGCCAAGAAGAAGGCCAAGACGAAAAAGACGATCGCCCGAGCGAAGAAGGCGATGCTGCAGTATGTGCGGCGCAACCTCCGCCAGATGTGGGAACTTGTTGAAACGGCCAGACGTCGGAGGAAGATGGTGTTTCGGGCGGTCAGGGAGAGGCTGCGTGTGGCGGGAGAGATCTTTCGCCAGCAGCGCGAGATGTATAGGAGGAAGACGCATCGGATTGCGAACCGAATCGTGAGTCTTCATCGGCCGTACGCGAGGCCGATCAAGACCGGGAAACAGGCGAAGGACACGGAGTTTGGGGCCAAGGGGGCGCTGGTGCATGTGGACGGGTTCCTCTTCCTTGATTATCTCAAGCACGAAGCCTTCAACGAAGCCGAACTCACGGTCGCTCACCTCGCCGCTTATCAAGAGCGATTTGGGAAACTTCCCCCTTATGTGGTCGCCGACCAAAAGTACGGGACTCGCGACAATCGGGAGAAGCTGGGCGGATTAGAGATCCGGACATCGTTCAAGCCGTTAGGCAGAAAATCGAAGGAAACCCAAAAGAAAGACCCTTGGTTCAAAAAGAAACAGAAAGAGAGGAACCGGATCGAAGGGGCGTTCGGGAACGGGAAAGAACATTATGGACTCGACCGGGTGAGATATGTCGGAACGGAGGGCGCGGAGATGTGGGTTCGGGCAGGCCTCCTGGGGATGAACCTGAAGGCAGCGCTGCGGAGAGCATAGCAAAGAAGCCCGGACGCGACCGGGACGGATAAACGGATATGTGAATGAAATCAAGGAAGAGCTATCGGCCGCGGAAAGCGAATATGACTTTTTCAGCAGACCCTATCTTAAAATAGCTTATGAATATTGACATATTCCGATGCCTCAACTGGATTGGTACTTTGCGCCTATCTTGGCTCTGCGGTTAAACGGAAGCCGGGGATAAAATTGCCCGCTCTACCTACTTAAGATTTATCGTAGCTCTCATATCGAGCCACCATTGGGGCGGTGATTTTTTGGATTTGGCATAATGTTCATCAATTTCGCCAATTCGACGTTTGAGGTTCAGGAATCGCCATGTGTTTTCTGAGACCCACATATCGAATTGGGTATGGCTATCCGATATGGACTCAGGAGCCCAGGCATCTATCACCTTTCGAAACCGAGACCACATCTCTTCGGCAGTGATTTTGTCTAAAGCTAACGTCATCCACCAGTCTGTTCCGTATAGAACTTTTTCCTGTAAAACGTTTGAGGTTGGCGTATCGGCAAGCTCAGCAAGCCTTTGTAACATACGAGCATAAATTGTCTCGTTTCCAGATAGATAGGAAATATCAGTATACACATTCGGGTATGTTTCTAATAGTTCCTCGATCTTCTCATACCAACTCACGGGATATCTTGACTCCCAAGTTTTGAACCACTTGCTCCAAGCTGCGTTATTAAGAATCCGATCTAATGCATGTTCTACCTCCGCTTCCATCAAAGCCTTCCCCCCTTTTTTCTTCAAATCGTCATCCGGTTCCCAATAAATACCTGATTCTTCGTGAGCATAGCCTGGCACCGGATCTGTAGCCTCGTGGACCAGCTTGCCATCAATAGGATTTTCTTGGATGCCGAAAGGAAAACAAGGGAGTAAAGATTTCACGTAGCGTTTGAAGTGCTCACGAAACCTATTGCCGCGGGCCACCATCGAAAAAACGCCTAGTTCTAAATCCTTTTCTTTGCGTTCCCTATCTGAAACTAAATCATCAAAATGGTGAAGCCAACTCAACTCGCCGCCAAAATGTCCGAAGCATAAGCGAAGCTGACTCCAATTAGGCTTTTTATTACCAAGCACAGGTTCCCAAGAATAAGGTGAAACGGTATTTTGGATGTAGTGCGCCAAGTAGGCAGCTTCTCGTATTGCTCTCTGCACTGCCCATGTAGCGCAGGTCCTAAACAGGGCCGGATTCAAAAGATCGCTGCTATATCTAATAGAATTAGGGATCACGGGATCAGGCTCTCTTGGCACATCTACGCTCCGCTCAGGCCCATGGTACGACCGAGGCAACACTAAAAGGCCGTTCATCGGAAATCCCGACGGGCTTGTATGGTTGATGATCGGAATATCTTGGGCGATACAGTAATTATAGAATTCGGCGAGCTTCGTATCCAAGTCGTTTGCCAATTTCTCCGGATAGATTTCCTTATTTTTATAAGGCATCCACCCACAACGGGTATAGAGTTTAACGCCGACAAATCCCAGCTTGCCAATGGACTGTTTTATGTATTCAAGGCAGTCCGGTCGACGAGGATCATAAGGAAGAAATGGGAAGACCTGCCCAGGATTATCTTTAGCAATGATAGAATAAATATTAATGATCCTATGAAGGTTATCGTGAGCAAACGCATACGTTCTGTTTGGATTATAGTATTGATTCCTCCCGGCCGATAAGCGAACGCCTGGAATTTTCGAGAGCACCTTTGCTATGGCGGGCGTGGCCCGCAAAGCTGTGAATGCTAAGTCAAGGATTAGAGGGACGATAGCTGTGGAATCGTCGTGGTCCTTTTCCCTGGGCACAGCCCCAAGACATTCTGCGGCTTGAGGAGCTTCGTCACTGAGATACCGTAGAGACGACGGTAAAATAGCGGTTCTATCAGTTTCTATTAATCCTCTATTAACAACCGTTCCCTTAAAACGGCTGCGGTTATTTGGATCAGAAATTTCAAAAGCTTTGGGCTGCTTTTTTGCCAAGTCCCAATCATCTTTAGAGACTTCCACAGAACCCATCACATAGACCTGCTCAATAACTGCATAGGTTTTAGCTTCCCCTCGAGGTCCACCCGGATAGAATATTGTTCGGTAGCCCGTAAATATAGGTACCGCATTTTCTTCCTTAAGAACCCATTCTTGTTGATAGTCATAATTATAGAATACGATTCCTTCAGAACTTGGCTCGCCGAATATTCTTTCCCCCGTTTGATTCGCCTGAACAGGGTTTTCAGTACTCGTTACAAGCCCCCGCAAAAAGCCCATTATGTGGCAATGAGCATCGATGATCGGTAGAGTTGGTCCTTGAAAACTATTGTGCTTTCCGGTTCCAATCGTCATAGGTCTAAAAATAACCTCCCTGCAAAATCAGTATTTAGATAATTTCCCGAGCCTCAATATGGGTAAACCTTACCTCACATCTGCCAGGCGGAAGATTCTCCAATCTAGCAAAGCCCTTCGCATCCAACTTTCCCTGTTTTTGTTGGCCATCTGGAAGAACCAAAACGTAGCTTTCTCCGCCTATGGGTTTACCCTTTCTATCTACCAAACTAATCTCAATCCAATCCTTAAACTCCAGCAGCCCCGAATCAGCTGACGTCTCCGCGACTTTAACGCGGAAGAAGTACTCCGGCGGATTGTATTTGTTGCCGTATTTCTTCAACTCTTCTTCAGTCGCGATTTCGTCCGTGTCTTCGTGATACTCGTATTCCCATTCGGCCTCGACCTTCTTGCCCTTGACCGTTACGGGGAACTTGGTGATTAAATCATGGGCGCCGTCGGCGTCATGCTCCCAGATCTCGATGAGGCCCTCGGTCCCGTCCGGGATCCCTTTGACGTCCGCCGTAAGTTTGAGGATGTCGCCTCTACGCGCTTCCTTTTTATCCCATTTGGCGTTGGTGATATCGACCGCTAGCAGGACGATCAGCGGGCCGGACTTCATCTGAAGGCCGTGCTTGGGCAGCTTCACATCCGCGTACAGGGCTTCCTTGGCCTCTGATGGGATCTTGATCTGAGCCCAGAACCGGTTCCCGCAAATCCTTTCCTTGTATTTTCCGAATCTTTTACCCGTGTGATCGGACAATTCGATCTCTATCTGGGACCCGTTGCCTACAAAACTCGTGAGGATCTCGAATCCAACCAAGGCATCCGCCGAGGCCGTTCGCTTTGTCCAAGCAACCCGTTCCAGCGAGGACGGAAGCTGGATTTTTTTTATCTGATCAGTCTGTTGCCGATGTTCCATCGCCGTCACGCCGCAATCATCATTGGCATTAGTTTGCGAACTCACCCGGGCAGACAAAAACAACGACTCGAATCTTACCTCCGCCCATTTCCTGGGATAAGATCTTTCGGTATGTGAAGATAGAGCTGGCGTTGTTCGTAATGACAACGCTCTTGACGATCTGGTTGACCTCATCAGGAATAGCTCTCTTGAAGATGACCAAACAGGCCCTGTCCTCGGGATCATCGGTGCTGGCTTTCAAAGGTTCCTTGACGCTGACTTGCATATCCAAGACAAGGTCCATGACATAGTTGCCTTCGAGCCGAAAGATGCTGCGATTCGGGTAGATTGCCAGGTCCCCTTCACCTACATAGAAAATGGGAAGCTTTTCGGCGACGACAACGGGTTTTGGCGATACACCAATCCTCTTAAATTGCTCGGATGAGGCTAAACAGGGAACGATTTTTGTAGTTCTATTCTTGAGAGCGTTCTTGATCACTAGCTCCAGGCATTTCGCCGTCTTCCAGGCCCGGTCGTCACGTAGCCTTCGATTATCGGACTCGTCCCTTGTTTTTTTTGAGGAATAGCCGATGACCTCGATTTCTGCGACCTCCTCGGCGATCTCCTTCCGCTGATAGTCATAAAGCTGATCGTCCCACCATTCCTTGATCTGATAAAAGACATGTTTGGGCACGATCTCATTGGAATACGCGTCGCTTCCCGTGGCAAAATAGAAAGGCTTGACCGAGATAATACAAGAGTTGCGGAACTTCTTGCTGGAGACCAGATCGGAATGATAGGTGGAGATGGAAAAGCGCCAGTTCTCAATCGCATTGCTGACGCCCAACATGAGACACTTGAGCTCCGAGTCTTCCGTGCAAATATGGAATTGTTGCGCGAGCTCTTTTTTGTCCTCTGTCGAAAGGCCGCCGAGGCCATTAATATGATCCGTGATCTGCTTCAATAGGGATTCATCCGTCACGCCGGGGTCTGTAGTCCCGAACTGTTGGATCATTTTGCCCAAGTCATTGGTGATAAAAGTCCGATAAAAGTCCTGGGTTGGCCTGACTTTGGTGAAAGGCGATATCTTGAATAAATGAATTTGCGCGCCTAGATCTTCCGACTCTTTCGGTTCCTCCTCTTTGAGGGCGAGAGGCAAGCCTCTGCCCTCGCTCCGCGCAACATCTTTACTCATGCCGAACGCAAAGAGCTCATCCTCCCGATCCGGATTCATGCCGACGATCTCCGAATCCAGGACATTTGCTTCTTCTTTCTTCTTCAAAATCGCTCGGGGGATCCCCCTCTTGCCGTCCAAAGCTTTCTTCAGATCTTCGACGTCCTGGGAGCTCCATGGATCACCGGCAGCTTCTTTGTTCTTGAGCTTTCCATAAATCCCACCCCGGCTGTTCTTATAAAGAAGCGATTCCCAGTAGCGCAGCTTGGACTTGCCGGAAACATAGATCACCGAGGACGCGGGAATCTTGACGATTTCAATCCCATCCTTGAAAATCCCGAAATCGAACGTTCTCTGGTTATTTGGGAATCCCTCGGGGTACGGTCGGACGATGTCCTTGCGGGGGGCTTCGACATTGACGTTCTTTATGCCGAACGTCTCAAAGCGTTTCTGCTTATCGGCTTCCGCCGGCAGAACCGACGTGAAGTGAATGTGATGGGGTTTTTGCGGGAGGGTGAGATGCTCCTGGTATTTTTTCCCGTCCTTGATGATGATTTTCGGTTTCGTCAGGCAGCCTTCAAAATCGCAATATCCGTGTTCCCAATTCTTGCCCTCTTCTGAATAATAGATGGGAAGCCTATTGATCACCCAGAGTTTCACATCCTCCTCTTTCGAAAAGTCTATCGTGTATGTGGATGCGCCCGGATCCAGAACGACGAGGACCGGAGGGCCGGCCCTGGCTGATTTCTTAGCGTGCGACGTAGCTTTGAGCTTATCATTCATGCCGTGTCGCGCCTTTATCCTTCATCAATGAGATTGGGAACATTCGGATAGCGAACGGAGTATCTCCCCGGGACAATCTTTTCAATTTTTTTATATCCGTTGGAATCGAGCTTGCCTTTTTTCACCTCGCCATTTGGACAATAAAGGAGAAATTCTTCGCCCGCCAAGGGATGATTATTTACATCTTTAAGTTCGAGTTCGATATAGTCCTTGTATTCTAAGAGCGCCGAGTGCGCAATCACATTTTCTACAACAACATCAAAATAATACTGTGGCGCGGAAAATCCTGTCCTTTTCTCTTCAACGTCACTCTTATTGTTTTTTTCTTCATCCAGAGTATATTCCCAATCCGCTTCGATTCTGCCGCCACGGATATCCTTTTCGATCCTAGCAATCACTTTATCTGGCCCTTTGATGTCCCGCTTATATATTTGAATAAGGGAAGGAGTCCTATCCTCAAATCCTTCTACATCGGCTGTAAGTTTGACCTTCTCTCCTACTTCAGCCTTTTCCTTCGACCACTTGGCGTTGCTCACGCTAAAAAGCTGAGCTTTGCATTGTCCTGCGTTCAAGGCATCACGCCTTATCCTTCCATCCGGCTTCAAAACGCCTTCAGATTCTTTTCCGTCTGGGTCAGTAAATTTATAATGCACTCCACTGACCGGCAGTCCCGCCTTGTCGACAAATTGGAACTCGACCCAGTGTTCTTCTTTCGTCGAAGTTTCTTTGTTATCCGAGAGCGCTGTGGCGGCAGCGAGGCGGGCGACGGCCGCCGAGTTAAGGCCGACTTTAATCGGTCCGGGCGCTGCCGCGGCTCCGGCCATGGTCTCGCCGATCAGAACCGTCATGCATCCCAGGGCGATCATGTCCGGAGGCCCCACGCAGGTGGCCATGTCCCCCATCCGGGCCGCCGGCATCCCGCCGATCAAGACTCCCGCGCTCCCCAGGATGATAGGGCCGCCGACATGGGGAATGGGCGGTGTGCCAGGAGTGACCATAGGGCAGACGTGCATGTCGGTCAGCCGGGCGGCCGGCATCCCGCCAATCAGGACGGTCGGGCAGCCCAGGACGATGCTACCGCCATGGGCCGTCATGTCCCCTATCCGCGCGGCCGGCTTTCCCACTATTCCCTCATTCGCCTGGAGCGGGCTCCTAATTGATCATGACAATGCCGCCCTTGATTTTCGTCATCGCGCTTCCACTCACGTCCGTCATCGTCCCTTCAAGCTTGGCTATCATTCCACCCTTGGCCTCGAGGTTCATACCGCCGTTGATCTTGGCGTTCATGTCCGCCTTCGCCTCGATATTCATGCCCTTGAGCTTCAGATCCATATTGGCCTTTAAATCGTAATTCGCGCACTCCTCCTTGACATCGCCTCCCGCCTTCAGCTCGTAGTTTCCGTCAGCTTCGCACTTGACGTTGGCCGCCTTGAGGGATGTATCGGCGGAGGTCTCGATGTTCAAGGTCGTAGCCTTGATTTCGATCGTCCCGTTCGGCGCGTGCATGTCGATGTTTCCGTCATTCGTCTTGATCACGAGCTTGTTGTTCGTGATGTCGATGATGAAGACATTGGCGTCATCCTTGTCCGCCACCGTGATGCTCTCGCTCCCGCTCGAGTCGTCGATGCAGAGGCGATGGCCGTTTTTGCTTTGGACGGTGATCTTCGTATTCTGGTCGTCCATGATCAGCAGGTGGCCGTCCGTCGACTGGATGGTGATGGCTTTGTTCCTGTCGTCGAAGGTGATCTTGTGCTTGTTCGTCGTTAGAATCTCGATCTTGTCGTCTTTGTCGTCGAAAAGAATCTGGTTGGCATCCGTCGTTTGGATTCCGATCTGGGACTCGTTGGTCTTATCGTCCAGGATGATCTCATTCCCTGCGGCCGTCCGGATGACACTCTGGCTTTTGTTTGCCGCCGTCACCGGCGAAGCTTGGGAAGGATTAGGAATCGTCCCCAGGGCAACGGGCCTGTCCACGTCCCCGTTGATGCATGCCCAAACCAACTCGGTGTCAGCATGGTTGGGAAAATGAAAGCCATAGCCTGGGCCGGAATACGGTTGGGCCATCCGGATCGGCCGGCTGGCCTCGCCGTTTGTCTTGTCGCTCATGTCGAAGAAAAGCTTCGCCTTGTAGCGTCCCTCGTCGTCGACAAAGGCGTATTCGTCGTCCGAGCCGGACTCCATTTTGGCAGTCATGATGCCGGGGACCCTCGGGACCGGTGTGATCCGGGGTGGCCGGAATTTGACCTGAGCGTCCATGGCTTCGAAGCTGTTCTCGAATGTCGGCAATATCTCTTTGGCCGTGGGGAGGACGGCGAACAGCCCCCTTTGAGTTCCCCGCATCGTGACCTTAGTGATGACGTATTCCTTGTCGTTCCAGTCATCCCGATAGTGTTTCCCCATCTTGAACTTGAACCCGGCCCGGAAGAGCCGGCAGTCGCTTGTCCCGTGAAAAACCTGACTTCCGGCCAGGATCTCTTCGTTCCTTATCTTGGCCAGAAATTCGCCTTCATTCGTGTCTTTGTAGTGATCCCCGTACTCGTAGAAGACGCCGGGGGCGTCGGAGTCGATCTGGCTTTCGACCGTCAGGTCCCTAGAGGGGAACCGGTAGTTGTAATCCTTCAAGCGGACAAGGCCGGTGACGACCTTGGTCCGGAAGGTCAAGTCGGTGATGGTTTCCCGATCGCTTAAGGGGTCGCGGTTCGGATTGTAGAGGATATCCTCGGATTGCTCGATGGCAGGGAACGTGTCATTGCTGTCTCCGACGACGATCTTGTCGTTGTCGTCGCGGTGATCGAAGAAGTAGAAACAGCCCATGTGCTCGAGGCGGCGGTTGACGAAGTCGAAATGGGTTTCGCGGTACTGGATGATGTATTCGTTCTCGGGATAGGGCTCATTCAGGTCGAACGAGTAATCCTGGCCGGAGAGGCCGGAGTCCCTGAAGACCTGGGTGACGAGGTTCTGGATGTCCATCTTCTGATAAACGTCGTTGGCCTGGGTCAGGCCCAGCCGCCACATTTTCGGGACGAGCTCGGCGTAGTAAGATACGTACCTTGGCGTCCGCCCCCTCTGCTCGAATCGGGAAATGATGCCGTGGATCTTGACCGGGTCCTCGTCCCCGCGGTTCATGATGAAAACGGCTTTTTTGTTGAGAATGTTGCTGGGGTCGAGCTCCGGCTCGTAGGACAGCAGCTCGATGCCGTAGCGGAAGAGCCTCGAGATGCATTCCTCTCCCTCGAAGGCGAGAACGCGAACGGTGTCGTCCGGCAGTCCGCTGAAATGGAGCTCATAATTGGGCTGGTTATGCTTGACTTTACGCATGGCTCTCCCCTTTGGAAGAATTCAGGGCGAATCAAGAGAAGCTATAGGTGAAATCGCCGTTTTCGTCCGTGCCGACCGTCACCGACGCCACCGATTTTCCTTCGGCCATGAACGTCAGGAGATGGGTGGAGATCTCGGGAGTGATTCTCCGGTCGATGATGGCGTCGATGTTCCTGGCGCCCGTTTCCGCCCTCGTGCAGGCCTCGACGATCACCCCCACGACCGGTTCGGAAAAAGTCACGGCGAGCTCCTGGCTTTCCTTGAGCTTCCGGGTGATCCTCGAGAGCTTGAGCTCGACGATCTTTTTCAGAACGTCCTGGTTGAGGGGCAGGAGGACGACCGGCTTGACGCGCCCGAGGAACTCCGGACGGAAGTGCTGGTTGAGGTAGGGCCGCATTTCCTCGAGGAGGTCGTCCGGCGAGGTGATGCCGCTCTCGTATTTCTCGAAGACAACCTCGGAAGCCAGGTTGGAGGTCATGAAGATGATCGTGTTGTTGAAGTTGATCTGGCGGCGCTCGGCGTCCTGGAGCATGCCTCGGTCGAACACCTGCATGAAGAGATCCTTGACTGCCGGGTTGGCTTTTTCGACTTCGTCGAGGAGGACGACGCTGTAGGGGCGGCGGCGCACGGGCTCGCTCAGCGCCCCCCCCTCCCCGTATCCGACCAGGCCGGGGTCGGCTCCTATCAGGCGCGACGTGTTGTACTCGTTCTGGTATTCCGTCATGTTCAGGGTGACCATGAACCGCTCGTCGCCGAACAGGGCCTCGGCCACGGCCCGGGCCAGCTCGGTTTTGCCGACCCCGCTCGGGCCGATGAGCATGAAGACGCCGATCGGGGCCTCTTCCCTCTTCAGGCCGACCTTGGCGCCGCGAATGACATCGACGATTTGCCGGATGGCGTGGTCCTGGCCAATCACTCTTTTCTGCAATTCCTCCGCTAAGTGGAGAACCGTGGCCATTTCGTCCCGGGTCATGTTGCCGACCGGGATCCCGGTCCAGGATTCGATGATCTCGGCGACGGTCATGCCCGTCACGTCCGCGAAGACTTGGGGGGATTCCCCCTGGAGGGTTTTGATCTCGTCCGTCAAGGACCTGATCTCTTCGTCGATTTTGCCGGCCTCGGGGGCTTGCGCTGCCAAGGCGAATTTTTTCTTACGCAGCTCCCTGAGCTGCTGGACTAGTCCGGTCTCCTTCGTCCATCGCTCCTCTTTGCCCTTGATCTCCTCCTCCAGCTTCGCCTTCTGCTCCCTTAACATGTCCAAGTCCTTGGCCCGGTCGGTGATCTTGAGGTCCTGGTCGTACTGGAGGATCTCGATTTTCAGGTTGAGGGAATGCAGGTCGCCCACGGCCAGCTCGAGGCTGGGCGGCCGGCTCGTCAGCGACATCTTGACGCGGGTTGCGGCCGTGTCGAGCAGGTCGACCGCCTTGTCAGGAAGCTGACGGCCGGCGATGTACTTCCGCGACAGCCTGACGGCGGCCTCGATGGCGCCGTCGGAGATGTGGATCCCGTGGAAGCCCTCGTATTTCGCCTTGATCCCCCGGAGCATGAGCATGGCTTTCTCGTCGTCCGGCTCGCCGATGTGAATGGGCTGGAAACGGCGCTCCAACGCAGCGTCCTTGGCGAAATACTTGTTGTATTCAAGATAGGTCGTGGCGGCGATAGCTCTGAACTCGCCGCGGGCCAGTGCCGGCTTGAGAAGGTTGGCGGCGTCGCTCCCGCCGGCCGTGCCTCCCGCCCCGACGAGGGTGTGCGCCTCATCGATGAACAGGATGATCTTGTTGGCCGATTTCATGACTTCGTTGATCACGGCCTTGAACCTCTGCTCGAACTCGCCACGCATCTTCGTCCCCGCCATGAGGGCCCCAAGGTCCAGGGCGTGGATCTGGACGTTTTTCAGGAGGTCGGGCACCTCGTCGGCGGCGATTTTCAGGGCCAAGCCCTCGACGACGGCCGTCTTCCCGACCCCCGGCTCGCCGAGCAGGATGGGGTTGGATTTCTTGCGCCGGCTGAGGACCTCCGTAACCTGGATGATCTCTTCGTCGCGGCCCAGGATGGGGTCGATTTTCCCGTCCTTGGCTTGGGCCGTCAGGTTCGTCGTGTACACATCGAGGACGTTGCCTCCCGGCGGGATCTCCTTGGCCGTCTCGGCGGAAAGGGCTTCCATCCCTTCGGCTTTGTCCTCGACGGAGCCGGCCACGATCTTGTAGAAATCGGCCTTCAACTCCTCCTGGTTGATTTTCGAGAGGATGTCCATCAGGCCCGTGCTGATGACCTGCTCCGAGGCGATGAAGACCTCGAAGATGGCCCCGGACCGGATCTTCGTCTCCTTGTGATGCACGGAGCTCGTGATCCAGGCCTGTTCGAGGAGGTCCATCAGGAGAGGAGACAGCTTGGGTTTTCCCGTGTTGCCCGTATCCATCTCGTCGAGGTTATGGTTGCACAGGGTCTGGACCCGGCCGGGGTCCACGGTGTAATGGCGCAGGATCAAGGGCACGTCTCCCTGGCCGTCTTCGATGAGGGCGTTCAAGAGGTGCTCCATGGTGATCTCATAGTGTCCCCTCTTGAGCCCGACCCCCGTGGCCGCGTCCAGATTCCGGACCAGGTGGTTGTTCAGTTTGAGCAGAAGAGCCCGCAAGTCCTTGCTTTTCATGGAGCCCCTTTCAAGTCATGAGATTGATAAGGGAAGACGCCGCTTGTCAGGAAACGGTTCCCGCGAGCCGCTCGTAGGGATAAAAGACCCCGACGAGCTCGGTCCGGGGTCGTCCCAACCAGTAACTGAGGCCGAGCCTCGGGCGGCGATCCATCAGGGCCAGACGATGAATGGTCCGCGAGCGGACGACGAACCGGACGTCGTATTCCAGGCCGTCGTTGAGATACATGTCCATCAGGCTCCTGAGGAGAGCCAGGTTCCGGCTCCCGGGAATGAAGTCCAGGTAATCGTCGTAGGAGATCGGCCCGACGTCGAGACGGACCCGCCCCATGTAATCCAGCTGGCTCTCGCCGACGATGCTGTGCCGGGACAGCCTGAAAGCCCCGGATCTCGAGGCCCTCCCCAGCCTGGGTCGCTCTGTCAGCCTGGCCCGGCTGGGCACGAATTCCGTCAGTCCGAAGCCGACGGCCGGAAAAAACTCGCGAAGGAGAAGCAGGAGTCCCTCTTTGTTACGGATGCGGCTACAGAGGATGCTGGAAAGCCGGAGCCACTTGAACTTCGGAATCGACAAGTTGGATTTCTGTTGTTGGGGGGGGAGACCGATGAAGGCGAAGATCCGGTCCAGGATCAGGTTGTGCGGTTCCTCTTTGATCTGCAGGTAATACCTGTATTTTTTCCAGGCCTGGTAATAAAGCCAGTAAAGCCGGTTGTTGAACATGTCCAGAAAATTCTGAAGCGGAACGTGGCCGGGGCCGTGAAGATTCTGCTGGAGAGCGACCTGTTCATGGAAGCAGCGCGGGAGAGGGGAGTCGATCCCGTAGAGCCCCATGAAATTGAGGACGAACGTCATCGTCCCGTCCTTCTCCTCGAAGGAGCGGATGTCCCGCGGCGGAAAGACGTATTGTTCATGAGGCCGAAACCGAAGGCCCGCTTGGTCGAACTTCTCCTCGTCCCGTTCGGGATGAGCGGGCTTGGTGAGGATCTCGGCCAGATAAATGGCGCGGAAAACGCTGTAGAGCGGCGCGTTGGCCTCGAGATCTGAGATCAGACGGGCGAGATTTTCCCGATGTTCGGCGGCCATGTGTGCTGCTTCCCCGTCTCCGTCTCGTTGATCGCGAGACTGACGAAGGAGTTTATCGTGACGTATTGGGAGAGAAAACGGCTGAGGACCAACCCGAACAGCTCGATATCGCCCTCTCCGTTCTCGAAATTCGCCGGTTCGACGTCCATCCTGAACTCGATGCCGCGGACCAGGGCCTGGTTCCGGAGAACGGACTTGGGACGTGGAGGGTGAACCTTGGCGATCCCTAGGATCTTCTTCCGATTCGAGTTGTTCTGTTGCCGGGACCAGTTATAAAGGCTCAAAATGCTCTTCAGAACCTCCCCGTCGGCCAGGCTCGTGTAGCTCACTGCGAGATGGGTGATCAAAGTCCAGAGGAAGTTCTGCCTGTCCGGGCCGGGCAGGATCTCCGAGGGTGCCGACAGGTTCGAAACCTCGATTCCGCCGGGAAAATTGACCGGCTGGTTGATGGAACCTGTCTCAAGATATTTTGATGGGAGGAGGCCGTTCGAGAGGGTGGCTTCTTCGATGCTCAGGACCTCCTTGGGGAAAAGATCCTCCTCCATGCTGGAGCCGAAAAGCCGGATGTAGGCATCGGTCATGTCCCCGGTCATGGGTTTAAGAGTCAAAGAGAAGAACCTCTTGAACTCGTGCTCGGGGTCACAGGGGTCCAGGATGTCGTAGGAGGTCACGGGCAGGTATTTGTAAGTCTGGAGCTTGTTGTCGCTAACCCCGCAGACGCGTTGGATAGAATAGACCTCGCGACTTTTACGCCTGTCCCCGTCGGGAAGAACGTAATATTCGGGCAGTCGCTGATCGACGACCAGCTCCTCGGTCGGCCGGTCGAAGAGGTTGACGATCGGCGCGCAATGGAGAAGGATGTTCCTGGCCGTCGGCCGGTATTCCGGGGAAAGCTTTCGGGAGAAGGAAATCCGGACTTCGAACGGCCGCCCCTCGGCCGACGCGCGATAGACATCGAGTCCGTCGAGGTCGACGAAAAAAAACCGCTCCCGGAAGGCGAAATATTCCTGGAGAAGCCGATAGCCGGCAAAGATCTGCCGGGCGTAGGGGATCAAGGCGTATTCCCCCGCGGGAGCCTGTTCCCCCTCCGTCAGGCCGGGAATTTCGACGCGAAAGCGGTCGATTCTCCGGAACTCCGAGCCTCCGTCGCCAAGCTCCCGGACCGAGATTTCCGACACAAACTTGGTCAAATACAGCAAGAGGGCGTATTTCAGGGATTCCGGACCGTGGAGGTGGAGGGTGAGACGGCGGAGGTCCAGGGAGTCATAGGTGATATTGCGGTGGGGATGGATTTGGAAGATTAAGGCCGTGGTCATGTCCGGTTGATCCTCCACCCTGACCTCTTTGAGCTGCATGGGCCGGATGATCATATCCTGGGTCGTTCGGAAGATAAACTCGGCCGGCTCGGTCTTCTCGACCGTCCGGTCCTTTTCCTGGGGCCCGGCCGCCACTTTGTACTTGACCTGGTATTTGCCCGTAGGGGTTTGGACCTCGCTTCCCCTTTTCACCAATACCGGCTTCGTCAAAAGGTTGGGAACAGGCCGGGCTTCTAGAATCGCGCAGGAAGGAAAAGATCTGAGGAAGTGCGGGAAGAGGATCTCGAGCAGTCCTCCCGTGATCTCAGGGAAATCGTCGTCGAGGCGCTCGTGGATGCGGCCGGCCAAAAACGAGAAGCCCTCAAACAGGCGCTCGACGAAGGGGTCTTTCCGCTGCTTCTGGGTGATCCGCAGCTCTCCGGCCAGCCCCTGGTGCTTTTCGGCGAACCGGTCTCCCTCGAGCTGGAGGAAATTGTATTCCCGCTCAAAATATTTCTTGCTGCTCATAATCCGTCCTTCTCCCAGACGACCTTAGTCCAGCCGGTGGTCGAGAATTCTGTCAACAGGATCTCGGTTTGGGCGAAGTCTTTGACCGTCGTGACAACCTTGAGGAAGAGACGCATGTTGTTCTTGTCGAAATAGGGGTCCTCCACGCGGACGTTGCCGATGCGGGGCTCGTACTTCAGGACGGTGTCGCGGATCTGCTTTTTCAACGGCTCGAAGGAGTACCCCGAGTTGATGTAGACCTGCATGATGTCCGGCAGTCCGAAATCAGGGAGATGGGATACCGAGCCCTGCCGCGTCCCCAGGATCATAGTCAGGTTCTCGATGATGCTCCTACGGATTTTCTGCTCCTCCGAGAGCTTCGCGAAGTCCATCCGTTCGATGTCCGCGGCGGTCGGTCCTTCGGAGGCGAAAAAACCGGTCAGGAGATTATATAGGCTCAGATTTTGCATGGAAATCCTGCCTTCGCGTCAGGTCGGCCTTTGAAGCAAACCCCTACCTTCCTCTTCCCGCGCCGGGAAGCGCCCGAGCCCTCGGCAGGAAGGTTGGCTTCGAAATCAGAACCCGATTTCCTGATAGGTTGGGCTTCCTCCTTTCCGGCCGTCCTTGTCCGTCGGCTCATGGTTCCAGGTGAACTTTTCGGCCATGAATTTGACCTCTTCCAGGTGCCCGACATTCTCGTTCTCTTTGGACTTGGTCGTGGGCATGAAATTTCTGACCGAGACGATCGTGGCGTTCTCGAGGATGTAGTTGAAATACGGGACTTCGCTGGCGTCCTTGATTTTGTAGAGGACGACAGTTACCATTTTCAGCTTCGTACCCTCGCAGCAGTACTGGAAGAGAACGGGCGTGATCTTGTCGATGTCCTTGGTGAGGCTGAACGCCGTGATCCGTCGGGAGCCCTGGACCCGGTTCGTCTCCGTCTCGTAAGGCAGATAGACTTCATGGACGAACTCGTAGACCAGGCTCGTGCCGTTCTCCCTCGGTCCCTCGAGGGGACCATCCGGCCCTTCGATGTAAACTTCACCTTTAAAAGCCATTGTCAAACCTCCTCGTTAAAGGAATATTTTCGAAAAACGGGTCTCTCCGAGCCGTCCGGGCGAAACCCTATTTTTCTTCCCCTCCCGAATGATAGGCCACCAATCTCAGATTGATATCCATTCCCGTGATCGCCACGTGGGGACGGAACTCGGCGTCGATCTGGAAGAAGCCGGGCTTCTCCGCCAGGGGCTTGACTTCGAGCTTGAAAGAGCGGAGGGGGCGTTCGGCGACCACGCTCTCGGGCGCGCTCGGCTGATCCGAGGTGATCGTCTTGAGCCAGTTCGAGAGATCCTCCTGGATGGCCCCGGCGTTCTTGTTGGCGCCGACGAACCGCAGCTGCCGGTACTTGAGAAAATGGGCGATCCGAGTCACGAGAAAGGTGTACTGGAGCTTGGCCCCGATGTTGTAGTTCGCCGTCGCCTGCGGGTCGGTCTTGATGATTTTCGCCCGCTGGGCGGACGGGACCTCGAAGAAACAAGCATAGTCCGTCCGGTCCCAATGCGCCAGGGGGATGAAGCCCATTTCTGAGAGCTCGTAGTCCTTCGCCTGGCCGACCGACGCTTCGACGGGAACCTTGAGCTTGGTCTGACCGTGCTCCTCGTAAGTCGGGGTGGGCAGGTTTTCGACCACTCCGCCCGAATCCACGCCGACCAGCTTGACGCTCCAACCCCATTTTTCATAGCTTCTGACCATGTTGGAGGCGAGGGCGAAGGAGGCGCTGCACCACAGGCTGTGGTCCCGGCCCTCACGGTAGATCCCCTCGGAGTAATTGAAATTCTTTGTCGGCTCGTCCTTGGGATTGTACGGAAGCCGGCCGAGGAACCGGGGCAGGCACAGGCCGACGAATTTCGACCGATCATCGTCCCGGAACGCCCGCCACGACGTGTACTCGGCACCGTCGGCGATCTGCTCCTTGAGGAAGCGGTTGTTCATGACGTTGACGAAGTCTTTCTCGCCGAAAAACTCGACGCTGGCGTTGGAGATGAACGGTACCTGGGCGCTTTCGCCCATGACGGCCATGTGCTGGAGCAGCTTGATATCCGGCGCGCTGTTGTTAAACTTATAATCGGCGATGATCGCCGTGATCGAATGCCCCCCCACCTTGTCGTAGGCGTCCCAGTAGACGTGATGCCAGAGGCCGGAGTCCTTTTCATACCCTTCGCCCAGGGCCGCTTCGTTCAGGTCCTCGTACAGCTCATCCTTGGTAACGTCCAAGAGCTCGAATTTTACCGGTTTCGAGAATTCCGTGTTCTGCACGAGGAAATGGAGCCCCCGCCAAGTCGACTCGAGCTCCTTGAACTCCTTGTGATGGAGGATCTCATCCATTTGGGAGCTCAGGACCTGGTCGATCTCGGCGATGTAGGTATCGATGAGCGCCCCGCCCACCCGGTAGACCGCGGCTTCCTTTCCGACGTGGGTGATCAGCTCGGCCACCGCGCTTTTCTTGTCCTCGGTGTCGAGCATGGTCAACAGGGTGTCGACGGAGCTCACCTCGACCTGCTGTTCCGCCTGTTGTTCTTTTTCCTTTTCCTTTGCCATGGGTTTTCTCCTGCGTGATTCCTCCTAGCTTCGGAGGCTCACTTCTTCTTGGCCCCCTTGTTCTCGGACACGGCCTCGGGAGCCAGCTTCGTCATGAGGCTGTCCACGCTGTTCCCACCTTCGTTCAGCACGGCCTCGATCGCTTTCCGGAACTTGACGTCCTTCAGGACCTGGAGCTTGAGCTGCTTGAGCTTGTCCCGCGCCTCCAGGAGCTCCTTCAGAGGTTCGACCTTGGTGACGATCTGGTCGGGATGGAAGTCCTTCATCTCCTTGAAATCCAGGTTGACCTCCATTTCGGCCGTGGGATCGCCGGACAGCCTGTTGGGGACTGTGACCTTGAGCGTGGGATTGATGTCTTTCAGGGCCCGTTCAAAATCCCCCTTCCGTGCGATCCGGCGAATGCGTCTGTCTTTCAAAGCGCCGAGCGTTCCCGGTTCGCTTCGGCTGAAGTTCCCGGGAATGAGCAGACGGTAGTCCAGCTCGACGCTTTCCTTGGCGTCCGAGCTCGGCAGGATTGAGACCTTGACTCGAGTGCCGATTTTCGGCACCACCGGGTTTGCCATACTGATACCTCCTTTCTCCTTTCTCTGTTTTTATTTTAAACGGGCCAGCCGAAGGGCCAGAACCCCATCGATGTTCCCGATCCGGGCGAACAACTCTTTCTTCTGCCGCTCCAGGGCTTCATGGCGCTCCTTGTTCTTTTCCCCATCCATCAGCTTCTTGTTGACTAGATAGGCCGATTCCCACGCCGCCAGGCACAGGGCCGGTTCCCATTGGGCTAGCTGGTAGGCCTCGATCTTGTCGAGCAGGCAGGACACGTAGGTCTTGGCCAATTCGTGCTGTTTTGCGGCCAGGCTGTAGTTTGCCAAGTTCAGGATCCTTAGGAACCTCCCCTTCCTGAGGATTTCCCCGGCCATCCCCTGCTGCATCGCCTTTAAATTCTTCTCGAAATTCGCCGGCAGCTCCGCGCAGGCGGTGCGGTACTCCCTGTTGACCGGCTCGTAGTCCTCGCCGAGGATCGGCGGAAGGACGGCCTCGCCCCCGCCGCCTTTCCCCATGACGGCCCGGACGGAGTCGTCAACCCAGCGGGACGTCTCGTCGTCGGCAAACGGCGTCTTGTTGCTGAACTTGAGCTTGATGAAGTCGGGAAAACGCTGGAGGAGCCTGGCCAGCTGGAACTTGACCTCCTCGGCGGCCCGGACGGCGCCTCCCCCCTTCTGTTCCAGGGCGCCGTGGACATACCGTTGGGCGGTCAGCCAATACTTGAAGCCGCTGTCCTCATCGAGGAAATTCAGCTCGATGGCGGGGATGAGCCTGTCCCATTCTTTTGCCGTGTACCACTCTTTGAGCTTGTTCTGGACGGCCCCGTCGGGCGCGCTGAGGGGCGTCACGTCGTCCTCGCTGGATGGGATGATGGCCTTCCCCCACACCAGGGCCCGGGAGATGCCGAAGACGTAGGACTCGTTCTTCTTAGACTCGTCCTTTTCCTGTTCGAAAAAGTATTTCAAGGCCTTCTTGACGGCGACGATCGCCTCTTTCTCCGAGGCCGCGGAGACGTCCTTGAGGCTCGCCGCGCCGGGCTCGGAAACCCGCGCCGCCGGGGACGGCTCTTTGACCGGCGCAGGCGTGGGAGCCTTCTCCGGAGGTCTGGACGGGCCGGGCGGCGGGGTAGTCGGCGGCGTCTCCAGGAGCTGTTTGGCCGCCGCGGCATGGCCCGCGATGATGTGGCCGAGCTGCTTCAGCTCCGGCGCGTGTTCGCCGAGCTGCGCCCGGCTTTCCGCCATCATGCGTTCCAGGCTCTGCGAAAGGTTCAGGAATAATGGAAGCGTCTCCCGGCTCATCTGTTCGGCCTCGACTAGCTTCACGACGCGGCTCGAATTCAGGAACTGCAGGGATTTGCCCCGGTGGACCGGAGACGGGGGGAAAAGCTTCCCGCCGAATTTCCTCAGGAGCTCCGAGATGAGGGTCAACCCGTTGATGAGGCCGGGGATTTTTTCGTCCCTGTACCAGGAGAAGCAAAGCCAGGAGGCGACCCTCAGGTCCTTGCTTTTTCCGGCCAGGATCTCGGACGCGAAATCCCCGCAGACTTTATAGTCGGGGCTGACCTTGCCGATCTCCATTTCCAGCTTGAAATAGGCCTCGTCCGCCGAAGCGTCCTTACCGGCTGGAAAATCGGCGGCTATATCCCTGAGAAGGTCCACGACCCTCGCGGGAACCTGAACTTCAGACAACGTTTGATTCATGGCCGTCTCTCCATTATGGCTTCCCCAAATCACATCTCCCTAAAAACGCTCTCCACTCACCTGGCCCGGACACATCAGGCAGCGCAGGACCGTAGCTCACCTCATGACCTCCCCGAGGAGACCGCGCAATGTCAGGTCCTTCGACTCGAGCGCCAACCGGTACCTTGGCGGGAGGCCTTCAGCAGAGCGAGCGACGTTTTCAAGGTTATCTTCATCGAGACGATAGACGACGTCGCTCTCGACGCTTGGGCGAAGCATGGGAATAAGGATCTTGACCGGTGGACGGTTTATGAAGAAATAGAGATAGATCCTCTCCCCTGCCCGGGGAACCCCCCAAAGTACATTCGGAAAAAGCCGGAGGCCTCTCAGCAGTTGCGAACCCAGGAGGATCCAGAAGCAGGCGTCTTCCTGAAGAAACGGATTCTCGCCAAGGAGCGGAAACCGGACTCCCAGGGAGCTGCGGACGGACTGTCCTGAAATCAAAGGCGCGAACGCTTCCAAGAGGTTCTTAACCAGGAGGAATTTGCCCTGGTCCTCGAAATCTCCGAGCTGGCGCGCCCAAAATCTTTCCGAGGTCGTCGAATCGAGGTAATCCTGAAAACGCTGGTAGCTTGATCCCATTTCGTCGGGAGGGGGAGCCGACAAGCGTCCGATCCCGGAGGTTAATTCGGAGAGGGGCAAGCCGTTCATTCCGGCGGACGCCAGATCGTTGGATTGCTGGAGAAAATCCTTGTACATCACCGGAACATAAGGAACCATCCCGGGAACGATTCCTTCCCGGTTATCGCGGAGGGCGACGACGAAGGGAAATTTCCGGCCGCTTTTGTCGTGACTGGGCCAGACGATTCCGACAAGAATCAGCTCGGCGGCATCGGCTTGAAGACAGAACTGATAGGGAGAAGCTCCTCGATAGACGTCCGCCCAATCGGACGAAAAATACCGGGCAGCTTGAAAAAGGCCTTCCTGGATCCACTGGTCAAGGACCCGGCAATCGGGGCCGCTGGCGTTGTGGCGGACGAAGTCGTCATGGTCCGGAAGCTTGCCGAAAAAAAACGGTCTCGAGTCGTTCACCTGACTCCTCGCTCCCTCCGTCTCAGTCGAGCTTGGCAGGGCATTGAAAACTGAAGAAGTCCCTCGTGTTCCGAAAGGGATTGACAAGGGCGTCGGCCTGAATCCGATAGCGGACTCGAACCTGATTCACGCCCTGACGGCCGCAGAGCCAGAGCAGCCGGTATTCCCTGGAGGTGATTTCCTCGACCTTGGCCTTCTCCAGGAGCATGAACCAGCCCCACCCGCCATCAAAGCTTAGACGGTCGAGCTCCCCTTGCCGCGTTGAGATGACCAAGGCGGCCGCCGGAGGACCGTCCTGACCTGGCCAAGAAAAATCCCGCCATGGGCGGTTTCCCATCTGATAGGAGTTCGTCCGGCCGTCGATTGAAATGGTGATGTTGTTGATCACGGGACGGATTCCCGAAACTCCCGTATAAGGCTCGCTATCGGGCATAAGATAAAAACGACAGGCCAGATTTCCTAGCGGGAAGAGGCCAGCTCTGATGGTCACGGCTTTTTCCAGGTTCTCGACTGTCGCCTGGGATAGAACAACGCCCCGATTCTCCCACAGGATGGGGCTCCAGGACTCCATTTTGACAAAAGGCTTCAGCTCTTCTTCGATGAACCTCCAAATGGCCCCTTCCTGGGGCGAGAAAAACCGTCTGAAGTCGGCGAGCGCGGCTCCCCCTTTTTGCGGACTGAAGGGATAGTAGCCTGCAAGCGATCCCTGAAAAACGGCATATACTTTTTTCTCCCAATCCGCGTTCAACTGCCCTTGGGTTTCCTTGAGGATCAGCTCCCAAATCATCTTCAGGGGCTGCTCGAAGACCGCATCACGGGCTTCCCTGTCGAACTCGCTTTCCTGGAGAGTTCTGCGGATTGTCCGCAGAGCTTCCGGAAGCGGCCCGGCCTCTTCTTTCAGAAGGTGGGCGGCAAACTCCGTGGCCTCAGGGCCTGGGGCGTTGAGCATAGCTTCGACGGCCTCTTCGAGGGCGGAGTAAAGGAGCAGGATCGCTTGGAGCTCGCCGCCTTTCTCCTCTCCTCCCGACGCGGAGGAACTCAAGGCATGAAGCCTTTCGAACTCACGCTTCATCAGAAGAAGAGAGGGATTGTCCTTCGCCTTCTCGCTGCCCGACAGTCCGACGTTTTGGACTGCTCGAGCGATCGGCCTCGGGGTGCGGTCGAGAGGACCCTTTGGGATTTCTTCTTTGAAATCCGTCTGGCGGGTGGCATAATCGATGATACGGGCCAGCGGCGAATCCAGGCGCGCACTCAGCCTCTTCAAAGCCGATGCCGCCGAGCCGAGGCTTTCGAAAGGACGATACCGGAGGCTCCGGAGGAATTGCCACCACATGTCGGCGTATTCCCGAAAATAGAGGCGGCGGAGCTCTTCGGCTAGGGTTTCGGGGTCCCGCAGTTCCGAGGGCAGCTGAGTAGAGGTTTGGCCCAGGATCCAGTCCGTCTGCTCCGGACTACTGACTTCCTTCTTGATCATCGCCTTGACTTTTCCCGTCCAGGCCTGCATGGTAAAAAGCTCGGGAATCTTGAAGTCGCTGAAGATCATATCCTTGTCTTGGGGATCCAGGATTTGGGACACGTTCAAAGATTGTTGAAGCTCAGCCGCGATGTTTCTTTTTATCCGTTCATAGACGGCCTTGGCGTCCGGCTCCGCGTAGAGGACGTCGCGGACATCGGCCACGAGAGTTGCATCGTTTTCGAACGCTCCGGCCTTCGTCCGGCTCAGGCAATCAACGAAACAATCGACCTGTCTCTGGACGAGAGGTTTATGCTTTGCGTCGGCGTCCTGCGGGAAAACGTCGGCATATCGTTCATCCAGTAGGGACAGCAGTTTCTGCTTGAGAAAAAGGACGTTCGCGGCATCCAAGTGGCCGACCTCGGGCCCCATCAAGAGATAGGCTTTCAGGTCATTGTAAGCATTCTCCAGAGGTGCGTCCTGGCGGAAGCGGGCGTCCCCGAGACGGCCGGCCAGCTCCATATAAAAAAGGTTTTTCATGAGTGGGTTGATCGCCCTCTGGTACAAGCGCCGGGCGCGGTCGAGGATGGTGCCGCTCCGGTCCATCCCCGATGGGACGAGCGGTTTACGGCGGCTCCGCTCTTCGAGACGGACGAGCTCATCCCGATACCGATCGATACGCTCTAAGTTCGTCTGCAGGGCGGCGGGGGAATCCCAATTGACATCCCCAATCGACGCGGCAGCTTCCCGGATCGTCCTGAGGTGGAGCCTGCTCCTGATGAACCCCTGCGAAACACCGAAAATGAGCGCGCCGAGCAGAATGACCGAGGCCGCCACGGTCGCGACCCGGAGGGAGCTCTTTTGAGAGGCGACCTTGAACGTCCGGAAGACGGAGTTCTGGTCGGGGAATATGACCTCTGTAAAGAGGTCTTTTATGAAGTAGCTTTTTTTCTGGATCTCCGGCGCGCTGACCGATTCGGCCGGGAGGTCGAACTGCTTGAGGATCGCCTGGATGACACGGTCGATGGGAACTCCCTCCTGAGTTCCGCTGGTTAGATAGAATCCGCGGAAAAAGGGGCTTTCCTGGTAAGGGTTGGGCTGAAACAGCTTCCCGATGAAAAAACTGATGTTCTCTTTAACCGCGGAGAGCTGAAGGGGGAAGGTATAAATCTTGCCCCGGTTCTCCGGCTTTGGTGAGGCGCTCAGCTGTCGCAAGCGGATCTCGTCCAGAGATTGGACGAGGGTGTCGAACTCATTTTCGAATCTTTCCGTAAAGCCGGTCTCCGCATGCTGGCTTCGTGAGAAGGTGCACCCCCAGACCTGCTCCCTTTCTTTTCGTTCGAGGCCCTCAAAAAGCTCGACAAAACCTTGGAGGAGATCGCACTTCGTGATCATCAGGTAGACCGGAAAGCGGATCCCCAACTTCTGGATGAGCTCATCGATGCGGCGCCGGATGTTGCCGGCATGCCACTCGAGCCCCTCGCGATTCTCTTTGAGGATGTCGGTGACGCTCATCCCGACGACGACGCCGTTGATGGGCCTTTTTGGACGGTATTTCCGGAGGATCTCCAGAAAGGCCAGCCATTCCTCCCGGTCATCGTCCTCCGTGATGTAGCGGCCCGCCGTATCCAGGATGATGGCCGAGCTCGAAAAGAACCAGTCGCAATTGCGCGTTCCCCCGATCCCCTTGATATCGTTGCCATGGGGGAATTCGAGCCCGGAATTGACGATGGCCGTCGTTTTGCCCGCTGCCGGAGGGCCGATAAACATGTACCAAGGCAGCGCATAAAGCGCGGCCCGGCCGCTCCGGCTTTTCCCGAGTCGGGTTTTTTTCAGAGACTCGATGGCCGCAAGGAGTTGGTTCTTGAGCTCTTCGATCTCTCCCCTTTTCTCGGGACGCATGGACTGTTTCTGTTCTTCCGCCTGGTTCTTGATGGAGTGCTCAAGCTGGGAAGCCCTCTTGTTCGCCTTGAGCTGCTTTAGCAGAAGCACGAAAACGCCCAGGAAAACGATGACCAGGATGATGAGCAGCCGCGTGTTGAGCCCCAGGCCATACCTGGCCCCTTTGACCAAAATGAGGGCGATAAGGAGGAGGAAGGCCGGAAGAATCAGCAGCCCCTTGTACTTCAAGAGTTTGAAGATGAACTTCATGGTCGGCTCAATCCTTGCGTCACAGGAGGATTCATGTTCGAGGCAACGTCGTTCGCGATCCTGGAGATTAGGACCGTCATGATCAGGTAGAAAAAAAAGCCGATCCCGGCAGCGAACACGGCGATCACCCACACGGGAATTTCCCGCGTGGCGGCGGCGACGATTTCGTCTTTTCTCGCCCCGTGAGGCGAGAGGCGGTTGACGGTCTTTTCTCGGCCGTGAAAGAGCTCGGCGTAGGTTTCCTCGATTAGTGACCTGATTTTCTCCCTCTCGAGAAATTGGTGTTTTCCCCGGAATCCGAGCGACATGCACATATGATAGACCTTGAGAACGGGCCCCATCGACCGGGGCCGCTGGCGCAGCAGATCGAGTTTGACAAAGAACTCCTCTCCGGCGTCAAACCGGTTGAAATACTCCAGCTGGAGCGGCCGGGCCAGCCATTTGTCTTTTTGGCTCCAATCCGAGGCGATGATCGTCTCATCCAGGAACGCGACGCAGGCGAAGAGCACCAACTGGACGTCCTCGCTGCTGTATCCGGCGTCCCTGGCCCCGGCTTCGACGCGGCCGAGGAGGTCTTTGATCCGCTGTCGGAGGACTTCGAGATTCCCGAAATCGCTCGTCCGCCGCAGCTGGAGAATCAGGGTGAAGATCTCTGCGCAAATATCGGACAGATCGCGGGCGGTCGCTCGTTCTTCAGGATCGGGGTTTCTTTCGGTATTCTTCATGAAGACCTCCCTATCGGTCAGGCGGCGACGACCTCAACGGCCAGGTGGATCCACTCCTTCGGGACAAAAACGGCCAGGGCGTTGCTCCGGGTGATGGCGTCCCAGAAAGGCCCTACGGGGTCCAGTTGGAAGAAGCAGGCGCCCTCCCTCTTGGGAATGCCAGGGGGAGGCGAGGAAACATACTTCAGCGGCAGGGCCTTTTGAAAGCTGCTCAGGATCATCGTCATGATATCCGGAGAGGCTACACGGAAGTTGTTGGGGATTTCATCGATCATCCTGCGCTCGGAAAGGTCGCCGCTGACGATCAGGAAGAACTTGGCCTTCTGGAACAGGCCGGGGTCGATGGAACGGCCGATATAGAGCGATTCTCCCTTCCGCTCCAGAGGGATGCGGAGATATTTCGCGGAAGGAACCAGGCTGTCAAGGGCCATGCGGACCTGCAGGTCAAGCTGCGAGAAGCACTCCGACAGATTGTCGTGGTCATAGAGCGGAAAATTCCGGGGCTGGACGCCGCCTTCCGGCAAGAAGGTCGCCAGCTGCCCGGCCAGCTCGAGGAGCTTGCGGTAAAGATCTTCGGGATGGATTTTGGCGACCGAGTAGAAATGATTGATCACCGGAACATAGGTGTTCAGCGTTTCCAAGGCCAGAAAGAACCGCAGGTCCTGAAGAGAAAACTCGCCCGTCTGGAATCCCGCCAAGGATGACGTAAGGGTGGACGTTCGGGCCACGAGAAGCTCGACCAGGCGCCGAAGCGTGGCCATGAGGACGTCCGACCCCTCCAGCGACAAACAGGGAGGAATGAACCGGTCGCTCAAAACGAAGCTTCCGTCGGCGGCACGGACTATCTCGGCGATCTTGAGGACGCTCAAGTCCTCAAGGGATTCCGTGCCGAAACGAATTTGGAAATTGACCTGGCCGACGCCGACGGTGCGTTCGTCGGCTCCCGTATTATCATCGGTCACGGCGATATTTTTCAGGACATAACGGGATTCCCTCGCGTCCGTTTCCTCTTCCATCCGGCAGTTGCGGCCCCTATTCCGCTCAAGCGGGACGGCCAGGCAGGCCAGAAGTCGACTATCCGTCGGCCGGAAAGATTCCTTGACGGATCGCGAGAGGGGGGCCGGATCATCCTCGGGGATGTTGAAGATGAGGCCGTCCGGCGTGATGCCCCGGCATTTCCACAGCGTGAATTGGCCGTTGGCGAGGGCCTCCTTGTCGATAGAGAGCTCGGAAACGCCCCAATCGTAGGGGGCGACCGAGCGGAGGCTAAAATCCAGGAGAAAGCGATGGTATCGGTCCCACTGTTGGAAGTGGTGAGGGTCGAGACACATCCCCTCGTACCAGACGACTTTCTGACGATTGGCCATGGGTTTCTCCGATTCCGTCTTGTGGATCGAGATTCACCTTTTAATTTCAATCCTGCCGGCGCTTACGATGAGGGTGATTTTATCGCCGTTCCGCAACGAGGCGGGAAGAAGACCGTCGTTCGATGAAACAGGAAGGATTATCCTCCAGGCGTCTCTGTCCGGCCTGAGAAAATCGGCGGCGGCCCCGATGAAATTTGTTTCCTTGGAAATCTTGATCTCGGCCTCTATCCTCTCTCCGGGGTCGAGCATCACCTCCGCCTGCGGCTCCGCCAGATCGGCCTGGAAGGGCGCCGGGCCGTTGCCCCAGAACGTTTCCAGTGGCACCGCCGTGAAATTCGCGTCGGTCTTGAGCTGGTAAATACAAACCCGGCAAGCATACCCGCCGTTCAAATCGGCCCCCCCCTCGAACAAAAGAATGACGGGCGTCGATTTCGCGCAGCCCGCTAGGACAAGCAGGGCCACGCTCATAACGAGGATGGCGGGGCTCAACGTTCGGTTCGGCGGGCGCTTTGCGGTCATATTCACGACTCGGTTCCTCCTTTTTTCAGGTCATCGCGGAGATTCCCCTCGTTTTTCCGCCTTTGACGGTTTTCGGCGGGACGCCCTCGAGCAATTGTAATAGCTGCGCTTGTAGGAAGGGCGGAAGTAACGTTCTTCGATGACGGCCTGGTCTTCCGCCGTCAGCTCCCGGTATACTTCGTTATAAATCTGGATGAGCTTTGAGAGCTTTAGAATGGGAACAGATATGACGGGAATTTCGACGACCCCGAGGTGTATTTTTTTTTCGGCCAGCTGTTCGTTGAGCCGGACGGGGTTCATCCGGTCCAGTAACCGCTTCGTCCCTTCGTTAACCCCCGCTTTATAACCTTCGAGGAGGGAAAGTTGGTGTAGGAGGAGCTCTTCGAGGACGACGGCTAGAGCCTCGGTCCGTTTCAGGCCGTCCCCCGGGGACAGCTTGGCGTCGAACAGGAAGCCCTTCAACTCTTCGGGGGTGCAGCTATCCAGGGAAAAGGACTTGGACTTGACGATGGTCTCGTTCAAGAATTCCTGCCGGAACTTGACCCGGGCTTGGATGAGTTTCGTCAGGAATTCCACCGTCGCGTCGATGAAGTCCCTGACCCGTTCGTAATTGGACAGGATATCCAGCTCAGAGGAGTCCTTTCCCAGCATAGCTACGGTCGGCATGGCTCTGTCTCCGGCCAGGTAGCCGCCCAGGATCTCCACCGCTTCTTTCCCCCGACTTTCCTTAAGAGCTTTCTGGAGGGCGTCGTACATGTCTTCATTTTTTCCAGGGGACTCATCGAGCTCGTGGATGAGGGCCACTTTATCCAGAATCCTGGCCAGCTCCGTAAGATCCTGAAGGAATGGGTTGGACCGCGGCGGCGGCGCGGGCTGGGGTCGCGGCTCCTCTAAGACCATTTTTTTCTCGATAACGAATTCGATTTCATAATCGCAGATCTGGAACCTGTCGCCCGGGCGAAGATCATATTCCACATTGGACTTGAGTTTTTCGCCATTGAGCAAAGTCGTGTTTATGCTGTTCAGGTCTACGAGGACATAGGATTCCGATTTACGGATGATCTTGGCGTGTTCCCGGCTGACGACACCGTTGATGCCTTCGAGTTGGAGGTCGTTCTTTACGCTACGGCCGATGGTGATGAGATCTTGGTCGTATTCATACTCGTGAAACCAGGGCCGCGGGCTCGGCTTGGAGACTTTCAGCTTTACTGACATACGCTCTCTCCAAGTCCGGAGGTTAGCGCCTGGTTGTAATGGCTCATGGCATGAAGGCGGCGTCAAGATGCGACAGTATAAAGCGAAAAACGTTCAGGCTACCGCCCATGGAGGGGCTAAAAATCGGCACTCCCATAAAGTAAATCACATAGACCCTAAACTAAAATTGTCTACCCCTCTTATTTTGGAAGTTCTTATTCAAATATCCTTCGATCAAGCTGAAAAGTCCCTTACCGCACTATCTGTTCACGTCAATATATTTTTCGTTGTTCGATTCGTTTGACTCGGAAATAATGAAGCTTGCATCCGCATACGCGTAGAGACGGTATGTCCCCATCGGTACTGTAGCGATGATCTTATAGGTCAGCGAATGAGTAACTCCAGAAGCTAAAGCGGGGACATCAAACAACCATTCTGCCTTCCACGCTGTTAATTTCGATTTGAGGGTCATCCTGAGCTTTGAGGCTCCGGCCGCCCCGATTCCATTGTTCTTCACAACCGCGGTAAAACTAGCCCCAGTCGCTCCTATGCTTCCCGTCAGGCTGTACACTATCAGGTCTGGCAAACCACCGCCGGTGACCGTCAAGCTCACCGGCCGCGTCGTGTTCCCGTTCCCGTTGGTCACGTTCGTGAACGTCACCGTGTCGCCGTAGCTTCCCGCCGCAAGCGAGTTCGCATTGCTGTTTATCGAGACCGTGACCGTGGCGCTGGCCCCCGCAGCCAGCGTCCCGCTCGGAGGCGACGGCGACAGCGTCGTCCACGTCTGCGCCTTTGCCGCCGTCCACGCCAGGGACGTCAAACCGCCGTTCTGGAGCGTATAAGTTTTGCTTACCGGGTTGAAATTCCCGCCCGCCCCGGAGGAGGTAAACCCGTCCGTCGGCGTCACCGAGAGAACCGGCGCTCCGGCCTGCGTTACCGTCACCTTTACCGGGCTGCCCGACGCCAACGCCCCCACCCGGATCTTCCCGGTCCGGGGCGTTGCCTCGGGATTCGCTGTGAAGGCGGCGGTGATCGTTCCACTATTTGTTCCGTTCAAACCCGATTGGATCGTCAGCCAGTCACGCCCATCGGTGACCCCCGCATCCCAGTTCATCGTCCCCCCGCCTATGTTCGATACGGCAAAGGTTGTCGTCCCGGCCGTAGATGCTACATTCCTATAGGGGGGGGTTACGCTCAGAACGGGGCCCGCCGTCACCATCAAGCTCACCGGCCGCGTCGTGTTCCCGTTCACGTTGGTCTCGTTCGTGAACGTCACTATATCGCTGTGGGTTCCCTCCCCAAGCGAAATCGCATTGCTGTTGATCGAGACCGTGACCGTTTTGCTGGCCCCCGCAGGCAGCGTCCCGCTCGAAGCCGACAGCGTCGTCCACGTCTGAGTCTTTGCCGCCGTCCATTTCAGGTCCTCCCCACCCTCGTTCTTGAGCTCATAATCTTTGCTTGGCGTGCTGAACGGCCCGCCAGCCTCCCCAGCGGAGGTCAATCCGTCCGCCGGCATCACCGAGAGAACTGCGGGCCCGCAAATCGTAAAGTTTTTGCTATCCGCGCGAACGCTGCTGTCCGTTGTGCAGGATATGCGAACCTTGTAATTGTTGCCGTCCTCCAGATCCGTCGGCACCATCCACGAGATTGTCCCAGTGCCGCTGCTAATTTCCGTCATCGGCGTTTGGATTAACGCGCTTCCGTAGTATAGATCGATCCTTACCTTGGCGATATCCAGGGAAGCCGTCGCGAAGAATGACCCTCCCGCCAGTCCACTTTTCAAGGAGTCAAGTCTGGACTCCCGTAACGTCAAGCCTGGGGAAGACATCGCCCCAGCCGGCCCTTGTGTTTCACTCTGAACGAGAGCGGAATCACGATTAATCAGATTGCCCGCCGACTCTCGAGATACATCCGGCCTGACCGACCTTGCCGCGGTCCGGCCGTCTGATAACCTCTCTCCCGCGTCCCTGCGTACCTGAGAAGCTCCCAGATGTTGCGCGAGCAGACGCTGTCGCATGAGAGCGGTCTGGCCCATCTGGCTGGATATGATCGTTTGGGCTTGACCTGTCGTTGTCGCCGAGACCTGCCATTGGATCTCCCCGTGTGAACCCTTGACCCATTTCGTGGATGCTGTAGGCTGGATCACTGTGATCTTATTCGGCGTGAGCATCGCGTCGATAGTAGCGGTTTGTCCCGCCGTAACAACCACGCTCCCGCTGTAATCCACATACCCGTCTTTGACCAGCTTGATCGTATGGCTGCCGGCAGACACATCCGGCAGGGTGCAATTCGTAGTCTTACCGCTGTCGGATCCGTCCAGAGAGACCTTCGCGCCGGGCGGCGTCGAGTTGACCTGAATGCTCCCAGGTTTTTTCTTCTTTGCCAAGAGCACGTAGGTCACGACCCCCGCCACGGCCAATCCCCCGACGATAAACAATAGCGGAGATTTTTTCTTTTTCTTCTCGCCGGTTCCGAAACTGACCTTGACGACTGGCTTCTTGACAATGGGCGTCGGCGCTGGCCTCTGTGCCGATTTAGCGGCTTCCTCCTTCGCCTTGGCATACAGGCTTTCAAAGCCGGGAGGAAACAACAGGTCCCCCTCGTTGATTTCCGGATTCGTTTCGATGGCTTTGTTAAGCCATTTCGTGGACTCCTCTTTTTCCTCCAGGCAATAATAACTCATGGAGAGATAAAGATAGGCCTGGGCGAGGATGAACTTATCCGTTGTCTTGCCTTCTATTTGCTTGAATTTTTCGATGGCCTGGACGTAGGCGCCGCTGTGGTAAAACTCGACGCCCTCTCTTTTGAGATCGGCCGCCGCTTTCTCCTGTGCCGTGGAAGCAAGAGAATAGGAGCTATCGAAAAGGAAAAAAACGACCAGAAAAAGACTAAAAAATACGACCCCTTTTGACCGGAAATGCATGTACGACACTTCCTCCTCCTCCGATTTGTTTCCCTTCGGTTGAGCCGATAGTATTCCCAGAAAGCTCGGCTGTCAAGCTTTTATTGGGGGGATGAGGAAGACAGGGAAGCCTGAATAGAGAAAGCAACGATGCCACAAAATCTGATGCTAGGAGCAGGATTGACTAGCTCAGGCCACGCTATTCTGAAACCACCTAAGCGCCGATACAACAGTAAGAAAAGTTGCCCAGCTCCCCATGCCTTATTTAGGCATGAATCTGCAATAATCAGCCGCGAACGCCGACACTGGCGTTCCCGCCTTCCATTTTGGGGGGACCGTTGGGGGCGACTCGGGCCCAGACTTTTCCGACAAAGATCCGGACGTTCCAGCTCCAAGATTCGGTGTGCCGGAATACCCTCCGGGCGTCGTCTTTGTTGCCGAAAAAGACGACGCTGTGGGCGTTTAGGCTGAGGACATGTCCATCGACCATGATTTTGACGCTGGAGTTTTCGGCCGTGGCGACCATGTATCGGCCACCCTCATCCAACTCCATCCCGTTCTTGGCCTCCAGGCAGGTCCCGTTCTTCTCTTCGTGGATGGCGACCTTGCCCTGGACCAACATGATTTTTTTCATTTTATTGCCCCCTACGCTTTATTTATACGCCTGTTTGTGCATTTGTCAAGCTTATGAACTCGTTCACTACTTGGACACGGAAGACCACGTCGACAAGGCCTAAAGCTACGCCATCCAGGAATTGAACGACGCCTTCGCGGAAGAGCTCGTCGGCGACCACGACAACGTCGTTGGTCTCCCGCTCCGCCTCGTCGGAGAAATGCTCGGGAGATTCAGGGCCGGAGAAGGGGACGGGGCCTGACCTCCCGCCGACGGAACCCGGGTTCGGGCTTCGCGACCCGGTTTATCCCGTAAACGATCGCTCTCATCGCGACGGGCTCCTTGAGAAGAGCCCTGCCGATCTTCTCGTAACGGCCGGAACACGCGAGGATGCGTGCCCACTCCCTCAACCGATCCTGTCCCGTCCCTCCCTGCACAAGGCAAAGGACGATCCGATCGCGGGCCCCGGAGATGAGCATGGCTCGAAAGTCATCGGTCGTCATCCCTCCCGGGCCAGCATCCTCCAGGAAGAGCCGAAAGTCTTTGTCCCGGTAGTGTTCGGACTCGATCCTCCAGCCGATGAGCGGGCCGAATCCCGTTTCGCGGGTCCCGGCCATGAGAACGTGCCTGGCCCCGCGGGTCATTTCCACGAGACTCTCGACCGGCCGCCTGACCGCTTCCTCGTGATGGGCCCAGCCCGCCCAAGGCTGTTCGAGCGCCCTGCTGACCGGATAAGGGGAAACTAGTATCGAGCCTGCGGCCAGCGCCGCCACGGCTCCCGCCGATGCCGTCCTGACGCCCGAGGGGAACTGGCTGGCGGCGGACGCGAGCGCCCAGGCCGCGATCATCCAGAGGGCAGGAACGAAGGTGGCGATGTAGCGGCCTTCCATGAGGTTGAATCCGAATACCAGGGAGACCCCTCCGAACAGGCAATGGACCGCCAGGACGCGGACGCCGAGCGGGGTTTCGCGGGGCCTGAGCGCGGCCGATAACGCGAGGGCAAGGACGACGGCCCCGAGGGGGACAAAAAGCGCGTGGTCCCGTAAGAAGGACCGCAGATAAAAAAGGCCGCGAGCTGCGAGGTCCGGGGCGGGGGGCCGGCTCCCCGCCTCCAGGTTCATGATGACCGCTTTGATCTTGTCGGGAAGGACCATGAAGAGGGCGGCGGGAAGTACGCCCCACGAAATGAGCGCCGCCTGACCGGGCTTCAGCCGCTCGGCGAGCCGCCGCCGGTTCTTCAGGACGTGCAGGAGGCCGAGGGCCGTCGCATAGAGATAAAGATAGGTCATGGGATTGTAGATCCCGGTTAGGGAGGCGGAGAGTCCGAAGAGCGAGACCCTTCCCCCTCCGGTGACACCGATCCAGGCGATGAGCGCCAGGAGCCCGTACACGGGAAAAAGGACTGGCCGGACGAGCGCACGGAAGACCTTCGTCCCGGACGGGACACCGCGGAGTCGGGGGCGGAATCTTAACGTCTCGAAGACGAGGAGGGTCAAGCCGAATCCCATGCCATAGTAGTATTTCGTCAGCCACAGGGCGAAAAGGAGGAGGCCGCAGAGCCGGTAATCCCGCGCTTCCCCGGTCCGCCGGGCCCTAAAATAGGCTCCGTAGCCGAAGAAGGTCAGGCCTGTCCCGAAGACCTCGAGCATGACCCAGGTCGCGCTGCTCAGGAAGAGCGGGCTCGTCGCCGCGAGACCGAACAGGAAAGCGAACCCGACGGCTTCACCCCGGGCGGCAGGCGCGAACAGGCCGGAGTAACAATACAAGATAGCAAGGATGGCCAGGACGAACGCCACGAGGCTCGGCAGGACCACCGCCGTCGGCGTCAGCCCCAGGACGAGGATGAAGGGAAAGACGACGAGCGTGTGGAGGGGCGGCCACCAGTTCAGGGACAGGACGTGGTGGATGAACCGGCCCGCCTCCAAGAATTCCGCTTCTTTAGCCAGGCGGACGGCCTCCTCGGCCCGACTGGCCTGGTCCCAGGAAAAGAGGTCGGAACCCGGGTGGCCGCTCCACGCACCAGCCAGTCGGACGGCGAGGACGACGGCGAGGACCGCCGCCGCCACGAAGGCGGCCCGCTTCAAGTTCTTTGCCATTCGATTCCCTCGCCAGACTGATCGATTGCCAATAAATGTCATAAAATCGGGGGTGTTGTCAACGTCCTGTATGGGGTCAGGACATTAGTGACACCTGGGACTTTTGGATTTTCTTCCATCGGAGATAATATTCGTTAGGGGTCAGATAGTCCAGCGTTTGGTGAGGCCGGACGTAGTTATAGGTATACTCCCAACCTTCGAGCTGCCGGTTCAACTCGTCCATGACGAGGGCCAGGTCTTCCACTTCGTAGAACTCCTCACGGCTCGTCCGGTTCGACCGCTCCACGCCTCCGTTCATCTCCGGACATCCTGGAGGGTTTGCGAACAGGATGATCTCGAGCCTCCGGCAGGCCTCTTCGAACTGGTCCATGAACTCCGAGCCGCCATCGATCTGGATGGCCTTGATCCGGAACGGAAACTTCGTCTTCAAGTGATGGAGGAAGTCGGCGGCGGCGGTGCTGGTCTGTCGTCGGTAGGCCCGGAACGCGCAGTACTTGGCCGTCATGTCCCAGGCACTGAACTGGAACCGCACTTCGTTGGCGACGAGCCGCACCTGGAGCGTGTCCACCTGGACCAGGTCCCCGGGAGCCTCGACCCTGTAACCCTTGGGCTTCCTGACGGCGTAGCGGGGCTTCCGGCGCCTCCGGCGGGCCAGCTTGGCCTGTCTCACG
>Ga0315273_10000780_pt1 | contig 34565 bp, 31 predicted proteins | sample YL17G02_0_MG_FD_205753 | JGI IMG/M metagenome (GOLD analysis project Ga0315273, IMG submission 205753) | Sediment microbial communities from Yellowstone Lake, YNP, Wyoming, USA - YL17G02_0 | ecosystem: Environmental > Aquatic > Freshwater > Lake > Sediment | place: USA: Wyoming | collected...
AAGGGCGCCGAATTCACGATGCCGACGATGAAGTAATGCTCGGTCTCATGATGCAGACGCCGCTCCTGATCACCGGGATCATGCGGCATGCAGAGCGGGTCAACGGGAAGGCCGAAGTCGTTTCGGTCACGGCCGAGAATCCACGCCACCGCTGCACGCTTGCCGACGTGTTCCGTCGCGCCCGCAAGCTCGCGAACGCGCTGACCAGGGCCGGTGTACAGCCCGGGGATCGCATCGCGACGCTCGCCTGGAACGACTACCGCCATCTCGAGCTGTATTACGCGGTCTCCTGCATCGGCGCGATCCTGCACACGCTGAATCCGCGCCTGTATCCGGAGCAGATCGTCTACATCATCAATCACGCCGGCGACCGCATGCTGTTTGCGGACCTGACGGTGATGCCGCTGGTCGAAAAGCTGAAGCCATCGCTCGCGACCGTTGAACGGATCATCGTCCTCGGCAATGACTCCTACGAAGCCTTAATCGCGAATGAGCCCGACACCTTCGACTGGCCCGATCTCGACGAGCGCACGGCGAGTGCGCTCTGCTACACCTCGGGCACAACCGGGAATCCGAAGGGCGTGCTGTTCGACCATCGATCCACGGTGCTGCACAGCTATGGCTCGGCGCTGGTGGACACGATGGGTTTCGGCCGGCGCGACACGGTCCTCGCGGTCGTGCCAATGTTTCATGCAAACGCCTGGGGCCTGCCATACAGCGTGCCGATGGTCGGCGCCAAACTCGTGTTTCCGGGACCGAAAATGGGTGATGGCGCGACGCTCGCCGCGCTGATCGACGAGGAGAAGGTGACGTTCGCGGCCGGCGTGCCGACTGTCTGGCAACTGCTGCTCAGTTACACGCGCGAGCACAACATCGTGCTCGAATCGCTGCAGTGCGTGTTGGTCGGCGGCTCCGCATGTCCGTTGTCGATCATGAACGAGTTCCGCGACCGCCATGGCGTGTGGACCACCCACGCCTGGGGCATGACCGAGATGAGCCCGCTCGGCAGCACCAACTCGAAGCCGCCGGGCTATGAGCGGATGAGCGCAGCCGAGCAGGATGCATTCCGGGTGCGGCAGGGTCACCCCTGCTTCGGCGTGGAAATGAAAATCGTGGATGACGCGGGTCAGGAACTGCCCTGGGACGGCAGGAGCGCCGGCATGCTGAAGGTGCGCGGCCCCTGGATCTGCCGTGACTACTACCGACTCGGCGAAAAAAGTGCCACGCACGATGAGGAAGGCTGGTTCGAGACTGGCGATGTCGCCAATCTGAGTGACGACGGCACACTGCAGATTACCGACCGCGCCAAGGACGTCATCAAGTCCGGCGGCGAGTGGATCAGCTCGATCGACCTCGAATGTGTCGCGGCGGGCCATCCCAAGTTGCTGCAGGCTGCCGTTATCGGCGTGCCGCACCCGAAATGGGATGAGCGGCCGCTGCTGATCGCGGTGCCGCGCCCCGGTGAAAACCCAACGCGCGAAGAGTTGCTCGGCTGGCTCAGCGGCCGCGTGGCGAAATGGTGGATACCCGACGATGTCGTGTTCGTCGAAAAGATTCCGCTGACGGCGACCGGCAAGATTTCGAAGATCGAACTGCGCCAGCAGTTCAAGGACTACCGATTTGGTGCCAGGTAATAAGGAATAAAGGGGTAATAATGGGGACGCAACCCTTTATCTTCCCGGATAAAGGGTTGCGTCCCCTTTATTCCTTCGGATAAAGGGTTGCGTCCCCTTTATTTCTTTATTTGCGTCCCCTTTTTTACCCGGCACCACCGATGACGCGGCCTGGGTTCAGGATGCCGCGCGGGTCGAGCGCCTGCTTCAGCCGGCGCATCAGCGCGATTTCACTCTCACTGCGCGACAGGGACAGCCAGGCAAGTTTTTCGAGGCCGATGCCATGCTCGGCGGATACCGAGCCGCGTCTGGCACCGAGTGGACGGTAGATGATCTCCTCGATCGAACCGCGAGCCTCGGGGCCGGCTGGCCCGACCACGACGAAATGAATATTGCCATCGCCCAGGTGCCCGAATGTGAAGCAGCGCTGTTGCGGCATGCGCGTGGCGATCGCCGCATGCACTTCTGAGACATAGCCTTCCATTTCCGCAACCGGCAGGCTCACATCGAACACGAATGGATGGCCCAGGCGGAACATCTGCCCGACGTCGTCGCGCAGTGCCCAGATTGCGTCGCGCTGCGATTGCGAGCTCGCAATGGCGGCATCCGCGAAGCGCCCCTCCTCCGCTGCCGTCGTCAGGCCGGATTCAAACCGCGCCTGGTCGCCGATGGGATCGGCGCCCTGCGACTCGACGATCACGTAGAACGGATATTCGCCCGCAAGCGGGCTGCTGCCCTTGGCAGGCGGAGTCGTGACGAGTCCGAAGAAATCGCTCCACATGACTTCGAAGGAAGACATCGCGCCGCCCAGCAAGCTGTCCAGTCGCCCCAGCAGGCCCGTCACCTGATCAAAGCGCGTGCAGGCGAGCAGCGCAGTCTGGTGACTCAGAGGTAGGGGGCGCAGCCGCAGCACGAGTCGCGTGACGATGCCGAGCGTGCCCTCGGTGCCGATGAACAGTTGCTTGAGGTCATAGCCGGCGTTGTTCTTGATCATGCGGTTGAGCGCCGGAATCACGGTACCGTCGGCGAGCACGGCCTCGAGACCCAGCACCATGTCGCGCATCATGCCGTAGCGGATCACGCGGTTGCCGCCGGCGTTGGTCGAGGCATTGCCGCCAATCGACGCCGAGCCGCGTGCGCCGAGATCGAGCGGGAACATCAGTCCCTCACGTTCGGCGGCCTCGTGAATCTGCTGCAGCGTGGCGCCCGCCTCTACCAGCATCGTGCGCCCCAGCGCATCGATCGCTTCGATGCGGTTCATGCGCTCGAGCGACAGCCCGATCTCAGCCGGCCCGGCGACCGCGCCCTGCACGAGACCCGTGAGGCCGCCCATGGGCACGACCGCCTGGCCAGCCTTATGGCAGGCAGCGAGAACGCGGGAAACCTGGTCGGTGCTCGCGGGTCTTGCGACCGCAAGCGCGAGACAGGGACTTTGGTCGGCCCAGCCGACCGCGCGCCCGCGTACGGACACGCCGGTCAGCAGGCCTTCAGGACCCAGGATCGAAAGGAGATGCTCCAGGAGCCGCTCAGGAATGGCATGACTCCCTAGAACGCGAAGTAGGCGCCCACGCCCGGGGCATTAAACCTACCTCGACCGGGCAAGGCAAGAAACCCGGCCTCTGACCTGGTCAGGATCATGTTTGATCGATGATTGGATTGGTGCCGGTGGAGGGACTTGAACCCCCGACCTCTCGCTTACGAAGCGACTGCTCTACCAACTGAGCTACACCGGCGTTGGGGGCGCGAAGTATAGGCAAGGCGTAGCCTGCTAGCAACGCAACCGGGCAACGCCGTGGGTCAACTCCGGCGGCGCACCCGGATCACGACCTCGACCGAGACCGGCTCCGTACCGGGCGGCAGGGCTGGCAACCGCGCGAACTCGATGGCGCCTGGTGGCACGTCGATCAGCTCGCCGGTTCCCTCCACATGGAAATGGTGGTGCGGCAGCGCGTTGGAATCGAATAGCCAGCGCGCGCGATCGACGGAGAGCGCCTTCAGCAGGCCCTTGTCCGCAAAGAGATTCAGCGTGTTGTAGATGGTCGCCTTTGAGACGCGTGTGCCGTCATTGCCCAGGAGCCGGATCACCTGCTCGGCGGTCAGGTGCTGCTCGCGCGAGAACAGGAGTTCCGCGATGCGGATGCGCTGGGCGGTCGAATGTATCCCGTGGGTTTCGAGCATTTTCGCAATGCGCTTGCGATCGGCTCGGGGCGTCGGGCTTGCAGCATCCATGGGACGCAAATATACGCTCCGGCGAAAATCCGCTCAAACGCAGTCGAATTGCGACAGGGAGCCTGCGCAACGCCGGGCTAGCCTCCGCGCATGTCACATGGATTCACGCTGATCGAGTTGTTGGTCGCGCTCGCGTTGACCGCGATCCTTGCGACCATCGCCTATCCAGGTTTCACCGCGTGGTTGCTCGACAGCCGGCGCGACGCGGCGGTCATGACCGCCTTGCACGCAGTGCATGTCGCGCGCCAGTTCGCTGCGACTCGCGATGAGTCGATTGAGCTCTGCGGCTCGCTCGATACGGTGCATTGCTCCGGCATGGTTGACTGGTCTTCGGGCCTGCTGATCATCGGTGCGGACGGCACCGTCCACCGGAGCCTTCCATCGTTGCGACCGACTCACGGACCGAGGCTGAGATCAAACCGTGCCGTCATCCGCTTCGAGCCTGGAACAAGTTTCGCCAGCCCCGCAACAATGACGATCTGCGACCGGCGTGGCGGCGGCGCCGCACGTGCAGTCATCGTGAGCCGCAGCGGTCGCCCGCGCGTCAGCGCACGCGATGCCTCGAACCGGGTGCTGCAATGCTGACGACCATGCCGGCGCGGGGCTTCACCCTGATCGAGGCACTCGTAGCCATTGTCATCATGGTCGCAGGCCTCGCCGGCTCGGCCGCGCTGCTGCTGCAAACCGTGCGGCAGGAGCGCGAATCGGGCAGCCGCCGTGCGGCACTCCGGATTGCGACTTCGATGGCGGATCAGCTGCGCGCCGTCAGGAGGCCGGATGGACTTCCGGTCCTGGCGATCAGCGGAATCGAGCCAGCTGCGGCCTGCGCCGATCACTCCGCCAGTTGTGAGGCGGAACGTGCGGCGGAACGGCTTCGCGCCACCTGGGCGGCAGAGGCCGCCGACACTTTGCCACAAGGCGCTGCGGCCAGCGTTGGAGTCCCGAATCCACTTGTTCCGGAATACCTGATCTCGATCGACTGGCCGGCGGTCGGTGGCGGCACGGAGCAACTCCGGCTGCCGGTGACCACGTGACGCGAATCAAGGGTCTCACCCTCGTCGAAATGATGATCGCGATGCTGCTCGTGCTGATCGCGAGCGCCGGGGCACTCGCGCTGGTCGCGCGTGGCCGGGCGGCGCAGCGCACTGGCGAGGCCGTGGCGACGCTCGAGGAAATTACCGACGCTGCATTTGCAATCCTGGTCGAGGAGTTGCGCATGGCGGGCTACCTCGGCCTTGCCGCCCCAGGCAGCCCCGTCATCGGCGCAAGCGCGTTCGGCACCGCAGAAGCACGCGACCTGGTCGTGACCGGTGGTTGCGGTCAGTCACTGGCTCACGACCTGGATACGACGGTCACAGCCGCCGATGGCGCATACCGCGTCGCTGCGGCCGTTCCGTTGCGATGCGGTGCGGGCCCGAATGGCCGGGTCGTGCCCGGCGCGGACACCCTGACCGTGTGGCATGCATCTGCTGCCGCCGCACCATTGGACGCCGGTCGCCTGCAGATCGAGTCCAATCTGCGTGCGGCCCGCCTGATGACGGATGGAGTCGCGCGTCTTGGCGCCGGTGCGCGTGTTCATGACCTGGAAGTCAGCGTCTTCTATATCAGTGCCGATTCGAGTGCGCAGCGCGGCTGGCCTTCACTTCGCCGCAAGCGGCTGATCGGCGGTAGCCGCCCTGCGTTTCAGGACGAAGAACTCGTCACCGGCGTCGAGGATATGCAGGTGGAGTTCGGTCTCGACAGCCTGGACGACGATGACAGCTCGGTTGATCGTTGGGTCACCCCGGCTGAAGTTCCGGCACTGGACACGCCGCGCGCTATCCGCCTGTGGATTCGTGTACGCAGCGACACTCCCGAGAACCCGCCGATCATTCTCCCGGCACTCGGCTATTCGAATCGTGTTGAGTCATCCGGATCGAGCCGGTACCGACGCAAGCTTTCGAGTCGGGTCATCGAATTGCGCAACCTGCAGGGCCGGCCGTGAAACATGCGTCCAAAGGCGCCGCGCTCGCTGTTGTGCTCGTGCTGCTGACGGGCCTCTCCGCGCTCGCGCTCGCAGCGGCCGCCGCAGCAGTCACTGCGCTGGCGCTGGCGGGCCATCAACAAGCTGCGGCATTTGCACTCGAAGCAGCCGAAGCTGGCATTGCCAATGCATTGCAAACGGCGCGCGAACGCGCAGGCCCGAGTGTGGCAGGAACATTGCCGCATGGCGTCGGCGGGATAACGCAGGCGCGCTTTGAAACCCGGACGACGGAGCTCGATGGCAACGGTGCATTGCCACCGGGATTCAGCATCGGCACGACCGGCACGACCTTTCAGTCGCAGCATTATCTGATCGTCTCCGACGGTCAGGCGACGCGGAATACGCGGGTGAGGCTTGAACAGGGTTTCTATGTCGTGGTACCGCATCCATGAATGACCGCAGACCGATCGGCCTCCTGCTGACCTTGGCAGCGAGCTCGGTGCTCGGATTCGCGGGCCTGGCCTTGGCCGATCCAGACGAGGCATGGCTCGCGCGCGCGCCGCTGCCGGCCAATATCAGGCCATTGCTGGTCGTCGTGCTCGATACCTCCGCCGCGATGGGTGAGCGGATCATGATCGCCAAGCCCTACGATCCACTGGCCAATTACGCGCCCGCAGCCGGTGTGGCACGTCCATGCGACCCGCAGCGCGTGTACTGGCGGCGCGGACCAGGCGTGGCGCCGGACTGCGCGACCATGACTGGCCTTCCGATGGAGCCCACGACAACCGACAGCGGAATGCATTGCGAATCCGCGCGCGCCGCACTGGCGCGGCGCGGCTACTTCGTCACCGCCCGTGCAGCGCAATGGCAGCCCATGGGAAAACATTGGGGCGCACTGCGCAAGGACAGTGCGGATGGTGTCGAGTGCCGGAACGATCGCGGGCGACACGGTCGCGTGGCCGGCCAGTGGTTCGCCACCGATGGTCCATCCGGACCCTGGAATGCAATGCCGGCTTCTGAAATCGATTGGGACGCAGCGCCGCATGGCGATCCATACATCTTCTATGCGGGCAACTTCCTGAACTATCTGGCATCGGTCAGCAGAACAACTGAAGTGCCCCTGATGGATGCTGCAACTGCAATGCTCTCCAGCGCCGTGGACGCGACGGACGAACTGGACGTCGCACTGGTCCGCTACTCCGATCGCGAGCCCGACGCCGAAGGTGGATTCGTCGCGCTCGCTGCGGTACCCGCGGCGACGGCCGCTGCACGACTACCGACATTATTGGCCGGATTGCCCGCATCCGGAGCCGCACCGCTCGCCGAGGCAATGACCGAAGTCGTGGCCTGGATGTCGGGTGGCATGGTCCGTTACGGCGAGGACGCACGCGCCGATATGGCCGCCCGTGACCCGCAGGACATCGCGCGCTATCAGTCACCATTCTCGAGTTCCTGCCGGCCCGTAACAATCGCATTGACGACTGCCGGCATGTCATCACAGGACGAGGGAGCCCGGCCCATCGCAGAGGGCGTGCCAGGGTTCGCCGAATTGACCGGTGGATGCGATGCAAATTGCCTGCCGGCAATTGCGCAGTGGCTGACGCAGGCTGATCTGCGTGGGGATCTTCCGGGTCGTCAGTTTGCATCGCTGAACTGGATCACGTCGTCGCCACGGCCGGCTGTCGTGGCCCAGTCGCTGGACCAGGCTGGCGGCAGAGTCGGGTTTGCGGGGGACCCGCTCGCCTTCGCGAATGTCATCGCACGCAGCCTGCAACACGACGCGGCAGTGGCGGCCAGCGCACAATTGTCGGCGGCTGGCCTGCTGGCTGCGGACGATTCGACGCTTGAGCCGGCGGTACTTTATGGTTTGTCGGCGCCGCAATCCCGGCAGCGCTGGCTGGGGAATCTGCTGCGCTACGGGCTGCGAGCGCCCGCAAGCCCGCTCGAAGCACCGGTCGTGATCGGGCGCGATGGCGCGCCTGCATTCGATCCAGGGACCGGCATGCCCCGGTACGATAGCAGCAGCGCGTGGAGCGATGGCCCGGACGGTGACGCGCTGCTTGCAGGTGGCGCAGCAGGCCAGCTGCCTGTCGCAGGATTGCGGCGACTGTACAGTGACATCACGGGCGACGCCCTGACATCCGCCCGCAATCGCCTGACTCCCGGCAATGCGTCATTGAGCGCGGCACTGCTGGGCCTGGGCCCGCACGATCAGGAAACCCCGGGCGAAATCATTTCGTGGCTTCTGAATCAACGCCAGCTCGGTGATCCGGGCCTGCAGGCACCGACGAGTGTGAGCGATGCCGGCGCCGGCAGCCGCACCACGTTTCTCGCGACCCATGACGGCTTGCTGCACGCATTCAACGCGGACACCGGCGTTGAGCGATGGGCATTCATGCCCAGAAAATTGCTGCCGCGCCTTCCGGAACTGATGCGCGACGAAGCAGGCACCATCCGAAGCCACGGCATCGATGGGGCCCTGGTTGTGCATCGCCACGATCCCGACGGGGATGGCCGCATCGATGCATCGGCCGGCGAACACCTGTGGCTGATGTTCGGGCTTGGCCGCGGGGGCAGCGGCTACTACGCACTGGATGTCGCATCGCCCGACCAGCCACGATTGATGTGGTCACTCGAATCGACCGATCTGGGTGACAGCGCTGAGAGCTGGCCCGAACCCGTCATATCCCGATTGACGATCGACGGCGCCGGTCAGACTGGCCCCTGGGTCGTCCTGCTGGCCGGCGGATACGACCGAGCCTACGACTTCCCGGATTCACCTGCGGGCGCGGCTGGTGCATCGCTATCAATTCTCGATGCCGCGACAGGGCGTCGGTTGTGGCGTGCTGCTGGCAACGCCGCGTTGCAGCCCGACCTGCAGTTGCCAGAGATGACCGGCAGTATCGCATCGGCACCGAGCGTTCTCGATCTGGACGGCGACAGCTATGTTGATCGCCTCTACCTCATCGACGTCGGTGGTGGCCTGTGGCGCATGGACCTGCGGAACAATGCCGCACCAGCGGGTCTGGCCCGTGCTCGGTTGGTTGCGCGGCTTGGCGGCGATGGCCAGCGCTTCTACTCGACTCCAGACATCGCGATGATCCGGGAGACTGGCGGGCTTCAGCCCGTGATTTCGATTGGCTCCGGCTGGTTAGCCAGGCCTCGCAATGCAAGCATCACCGACAGGATCTATTCGATTCGTGATCGGGTGCCCGCCGGCACCACTCTCCGGGAAGCGGACTTGCATGATGCGACGGATGGTCTGGCGGCGATGCCTGCAGGCGCTCCGGGCTGGTTTGTGCGACTGGACGCACACGGTCCCGGTGAAAAAGTGATCGGCTCATCGCTGACCTTCGATCACCGCCTGCACTTCCTGACCTACCAGCCGCAAGCTGCGCCGGCGTCGGCTGTTTGCGGACCGCCGCAGGCTGTGCGGCGCCTGCGCACGCTAGACGTGCGCACCGGTCTGCCTTCGAATCGGTTGGATCTGCCGGGAGATCCGGACGAGCGTGAGCTGCCGGGCTCAGGACTGCCTTCCGCGCTTCGCTTCGCCTTTCCAGGGCCCTGGGAAGGCGCTTGCATTGACTGTCGCGCGCGACCATTCGGCCTGATCGGCACCGAGATCTTCGATGCCGGATTTGCCAACGACCCCGTCAAGACCTCATGGCGCAAGTTACCAATCGAACCGGATTCACGCTGATCGAGTTGATGGTCGCGCTCGTGATCGTGGCGATCACTGCATCCTATGCGCTTGCCTCGTACCGACGGTACCTCGTGCGCAGTTATCGACTCGAAGCTGTCCAGGGTTTGCTCAGCGCTGCGGCGGAGCAGGAGAAATTTTACCTGGCGCATGGTCGCTACAGCGACAAGCTGGATTCCATCATCGGAGATGAGCCGCCGGGCCTGCCCGTGGCTTCAATCACGCCCCATCGGCGGTACGAGATGACGATCGAACTCGCCGACGCCGGCGTCTTCAGGCTGGTGGCAACGCCGCTGACGAACGGCGGGCAAAGGAACGATACGGACTGTCGGCAATTTTCGATTGATGAGAGCGGCCGCCGTCAGGCTCGCGATTCGACGGGCACCGATTCGACGAATCGTTGCTGGTGATCGGGCTAGCGCGTCTGCGTTCTCGTGACACCGCGCAGCGCCTGCGGCAGTCCGAAAACGACTTTCTCCTCGCGCCCGATGACTTCCACGCCTTCCTGCCCGCCCCACTCGCGTAGCCGCGCGACCACCTGTTGCACAAGTGTCTCCGGCGCTGAGGCGCCTGCCGTGACACCGACCACGCGCTTGCCCTCGAACCATTCGTGCTTCATGTCATCGGCGCCATCCACGAGATAGCCCGGGATGCCGCGCGTGGTCGCGATTTCGCGCAGGCGATTGGAATTGGAACTCGACTGCGAGCCGACCACCACCAGTACGTCACACCGCGCGACCAGTTGCTTGACCGCGTCCTGGCGATTCTGCGTCGCGTAGCAGATGTCTTCCTTGCGCGGACTGACCAGCGTCGAGAAGCGGGTGCGTAGCGCCGCAACGATTCGGGCGGTGTCATCCACGGACAGCGTCGTCTGAGTAACGAGCGCAAGCTTCGCGGCATCGCGTACGGTCAGTTGCTCGGCGTCCGCGACCGTCTCGACCAGGTGGATGCGTCCGCCATAAGAGGAATCGAAGCGCCCCATTGTGCCTTCGACCTCCGGGTGCCCGGCATGGCCGATCAGGATCACGTCGAGGCCGTGCTGCGCATAACGGCCGACTTCCATGTGCACCTTGGTGACCAATGGGCAGGTCGCGTCGAATACGGAAAGCTTTCGGCGTGCGGCCTCGTCTTCCACGGCGCTGGAGACACCATGCGCGCTGAAAATCATCGTGGCACCATCGGGCACGGCGTCAATCTCATCCACGAACACCGCGCCGAGGCCCCGAAGCCGATCGACGACGAAGCGGTTGTGCACGACTTCATGACGGACATAGATGGGCGCGCCGAAGAGTGCGATGGCGCGTTCGACGATGTCGATGGCGCGATCAACGCCCGCGCAGAATCCGCGCGGATTGGCGAGCAGGACTTTCATCCGGGCGGCGCCTGGGTGCGGCGCCTGTGCATCAGCACATCGATGACCAGCATGATGGCGCCGCTCGTGATCGCAATGTCGGCGACATTGAAGGCCGGGTAATACCACTGCTGCCAATGGAAATGCAGGAAGTCCACGACGTGCCCCTGCGCGAGCCGGTCGATGCCATTGCCGATCGCCCCACCGAGAATCATCGCGAGCCCGATGGAGAGCCAGGGATTACCGCGCGCCGGCAGCGTGTAGAGCCACCAGGTGATCGCGACGCTGATGGTCCCGGCGAGGCCGACGAAGAACCAGCGCTGCCAGCCGCCGGCCTGCGCCAGCAGGCTGAAAGCCGCACCGGTGTTGTGCAGCCGGGTCAACTCAAGCATCGGCCCGAGCGGCAGCACCTCATAGAGCTCGAGCTGATTCACGACGAACCACTTGGTGAGCTGGTCGGCCGCCACGACGATGATGGAGAGCCACAGCCACACAAGCGCGGTCGGCTTCGGGAAAATATCGTCCTTCACGCGTAGCGCCTCGTCTCGCCGGGGCCATTTAGATTGCCGACACAACGACCACAGATTTCCGGATGCCGCGGATCTACGCCGACATCGGCTCGCCGGTGCCAGCAACGCGCGCACTTGGGCGCATCCTGCACGCCGACAGTGATCCAGGCGCCGGTCTTTGCGACCGCGGTCGCCAGCACCGCGTCGGCCGGCCGCTCGGCGGCAGACAACAACCGCGCTGAAGACGTGATCAGCACGAATCTCAGTTCATCGCCGATGGCCGCCATGCGCCGATGCTGCACCTCGTCGAGGTAGACGTCCACCCCGGCCTCCAGTGGCGCGCCGAGCTTGCCTGCCGCACGCAGTTGTTCGAGTTCGCGCGAAACATCGGTCTTGAGCGCAATCACGGCATCCCAGTCGATCTCCGTCGACGCCTGGACTTCCGGCAGGGACCACCAGGTCGCGAGCAGGACCGATTCGTCGCGCGCACCCGGCAGGTATTTCCAGATTTCCTCGGCCGTGAACGACAGGATCGGCGCCAGCCAGCGCACCATGGCCTCGGCGACGTGGTACATCGCGGTCTGCGCAGAGCGGCGCGCGGGGCTCGCGGCTGGCATCGTGTAGAGGCGGTCCTTGAGAATGTCCAGCCAGAATGCGCCGAGCTCGATCACGCAGAATCCGTGCACCTTCTGGTAGACCAGGTGGAAGTCGTAGCTGCGGTAGGTCTTGATGACATCCGCTTGCAGGGCGGCCGCGCGAATAAGCGTCCAGCGGTCAATCTCAAGCATGCGTTCCACCGGCAGCGCATCGCGCGCCGGATCGAAGCCCGCCAGATTGCCGAGCAGGAAGCGCAGGGTGTTGCGCATGCGACGGTAGCTGTCCGACATGCGCTTCAGGATTTCGTCGGAAACATTCATCTCCGCGCTGTAGTCGGTTGCCGCGACCCAAAGCCGCAACACGTCGGCGCCCAGCGTGCTCATGACTTTTTGCGGCGCGACCACATTGCCAAGTGACTTCGACATCTTGCGGCCCTTGTCGTCCACCGCGAATCCGTGCGTGACGACCTGGCGGTAGGGCGGAACGCCGCGGCCTGCAACAGAAGCGAGCAGGGAACTGTGAAACCAGCCGCGATGCTGGTCGGAGCCTTCGAGGTAGACATCCACCGGAAATGGAATGACATCCGGGCGCAGCGCGGGCAGACAGTGGTGCACGACGCCCGAGTCGAGCCAAACATCCATGACGTCGTCGCATTTTTCGTAGACGAGTGACTCATCACCGAGGAGCTGGCGCGGATTCAGCGCGAACCAGGCTTCGATGCCACCCTCCTCGACCAGCTTTGCAACCCGCTCCAGCAGTTCCGGCGTCTGCGGATGCGGCTCACCCGTTTCCTTGTGCACGAACATGGCGAGCGGCACGCCCCAGGCGCGCTGGCGCGAAATGCACCAGTCCGGGCGCGTCTCGATCATGCTGGTGATGCGCTGTTCGCCCCAGTCCGGCACCCAACTCACCTTGCGGATGCCCGCAAGCGCATCGCGCCGCAGTCCTGCCTTTTCCATGCTCAGGAACCATTGTGGTGTCGCGCGGAATATCACCGGCGTCTTGTGGCGCCAGCAATGCGGATAGCTGTGCAGGTAAGGTTCGTGGTGGATCAGACGGCCCGCACTCTGCAGCGTGTCGATGATCGCGGCATTGGCAGCGAACACCGACTGACCTTCGAACAGGGGCGTGCCGGCGACGAATCGTCCGTCGGGTCCGACTGGATTGTCGATCGGCAGGCCGTACTGGCGGCCCATCTCGTAGTCGTCGGCGCCGTGGCCCGGCGCCGTGTGCACGGCTCCGGTGCCGGTCTCGAGCGTCACATGCCCGCCAAGTATCACCGGTACTTCGCGCTCGTAGAAAGGATGCTCCAGCCGCAAGCCCTCGAGCGCCGCACCATTTGTAGTCGCAAGCACGCGGCTCGCGGTCGCGCCGATACGCGAGGCGACGGCGGTAGCAAGGCCCTCGGCGACGACTATCTGCTCGACACCTGAGGGCCTGGCAAACTCGACCAGCACATAATCGAGCATCGGGTGCAGAGACACGGCCTGGTTTGCCGGCAGCGTCCAGGGGGTGGTGGTCCAGATCGCGATCGATGCGCCCGCGAGATCGCTGCTCGTGAGCTTGAAGCGGCGCGCGGCGTCGAGCGGATCGACGATCCGGAAGCGCACGTCGACCGATGGAGACGTATGCTCCTCGTACTCGACCTCCGCCTCCGCCAGCGACGAGCGGCAGTCCAGGCACCAGTGCACCGGCTTGAAGCCACGCACCAGGTGGCCACGGCGGATGATCGCCGCAAAGGCGCGCAACTGCTCCGCCTCGTAGCGCGCGGCCATGGTGAGATAAGGATTGTTCCAGTCACCGATGACGCCCAGGCGCTGGAAATCCACGCGCTGCGCTTCGACCTGGCTTGTGGCGAATTCCCGGCAGGCCTTGCGGAAGGCGTTGGCATCCAGCTTCTGTCCCACACGTCCGTGTTTCTTCTCGACCTGCTGCTCGATCGGCAAGCCGTGGCAATCCCAGCCCGGCACGTAGGGTGAGTCGTAGCCGTCGAGCGAGTGCGACTTGACGATGATGTCCTTGAGGATCTTGTTGACCGCGTGACCGATGTGGATTACGCCGTTGGCATAGGGCGGGCCGTCCAGCAGCACGAACTTGGGACGCCCAGCGAATTTCTGGCGCAGCTTTCCGTAGATGTCGTTGCGCTGCCAGGCCTCCACGAAATCCGGCTCGCGACGCGCGAGATCCGCCTTCATCGGGAAGTCGGTGTTCGGCAGGTTGATCGTATTCTTGTAATCCACGTCTATCCTCTGGTACCGAGCAGCTGGCGCGCCTGGCTCGCATCCCGATGCATCTGCGCGATCATCGTCGCGAGATCAGGATAATGCACTTCGTCGCGCAGCCTCGCGATGAAATCGACCGCCAGCCGCCGCCCGTAAAGCTCGCCATCGAAATCGAACAGATGAACCTCCAAGATCATTTCGACACCGCCCACCGTGGGCCGGGTACCGACCGAGGCCACTGCAGGCAACCTTTCGGGGCCCGCGCCCGACACGCGCGTGGCAAAAATGCCGGCCACCGGCGACGCGCGCCGGTGCAGGCGGATGTTGGCAGTCGGAAAGCCAAGCCGTCGACCCAAGCGTGTCCCCTCGATCACGCGGCCGCTGATGCGGTAGTCGCGACCGAGCAGCGCCCTCGCCTCGTCCAGACGCCCGGCGGCGAGTGCCGTGCGCACCCGCGTCGAACTGACGCGCTCGCCGCCCAAGTCCTGTGGCGGCAGCTCATCCACGCCGAAGCCGCGCCGCGCGCCTTCTGCTCGCAGGAGGGTGACGTCGCCGCCGCGACCGTGTCCGTAACGAAATCCTGCACCGATCACCACCTGCTTCGCTCCCAGGGCAAAGTCCAGTATCCGCTCGATGAATGTCACACCATCCCATGCACTCAGAGCCGCGCCGAAGCGCAGTACGCGCAACATGGAAACGCCCGCTGTCTCCAGCATCTCTGCCTTGTCCCGCAGGCGCATCAACCGTGCAGGGGCTTCCTGCGGCGCGAAGTACTCGCGCGGATGCGGCTCGAAGGCCAGCACCGCGGCCGGCAGCCTCATTTCGCGGCTGCGCTCAGCGAGCCGGGCGATGATGGCCTGGTGGCCCAGATGCAGCCCGTCGAAGTTGCCGATCGCGACTACGCAGCCGCGGCTTGCGGCTCGGACGGATTCGTAACCGCGAGTGATCAACATCGGAATTATAGTGACTTCATGTCACGCAGGCGCGCGCCCGTGAGCCACAGGGCCAGGAAATAGACCCCGGCGCCGCCACCGACGCACAACGCGAGCTGCAGTGCCCGCGCCGAAGCCCGCCAGCCGCTCCATGCCGCCCAATCGCCGGAAATCCACCACAGGAAGCCCGCCATCGCGGCGCTCGCAAGCGCGACCTGCGGCAGCAGCCGCCGCCAATGCCCGGACGGTGCATAGACACCCTGGCGGCGCAGCCCCCGGTACAGAAGCGTCGCATTGACGAGCGCCGAGAGCCCGGTGGAAAGCGCGAGCAGCGCATGCGGCACTGGAAAGCCGTTTAAATACACCGGCACGACGACGCCGAGGTTGAATGCCATATTGATTGACAGTGCAATCATGCCGATCTTGACCGGCGTCTTCGTATCCTGGCGCGCAAAATATCCGGGCGCCAGCACCTTGACGAATGAAAATCCCATCAGCCCCAGCGAATACGCCATCAGCGCATAGCTGGACATCAGCACATCCCGCGTGCTGAAGGCTCCGTAACCGAACAGCGTCGCCATCATCGGGCCGGACAGCATCAGCAGTCCCACTGCCGCTGGTGTCACGACGATCATGGTCAGGCGCAGTGCCCAGTCCAGTGTGGCCGTGAACTTCTCCGGCGACTCACCCGCGTGATGCGAGGAGAGTCCCGGCAGGATCACGGTCGCGAGCGCGATCGAGAACACGCCCATCGGAAACTCGACCAGCCGGTCCGCGTAATACATCCACGAAATACTGCCAACCATCAGAAAAGAAGCGATCAAGGTGTCCAGAAGCAAAGAGACCTGTGCGACCGAGGAACCGAAGATTCCGGGCAGCATCAGCCGTGCGATGCGGCGCACACCCTCGTGTGCGCGGTCCCAGCGCGGTCGTGGCAGCAGACCCAGCTTGTGCAATGCGGGAAATTGAGCCACCAACTGCACGAAGCCCGCCACGAATACACCGATGGCGAGCACCAGGCCCGGCTTCTGGAAATACGGCGCCACGACGCTGGCCGCAATGATCATGATCACGTTCAACAGGATCTGGTTGAACGCCGGCACGCCGAAGCGGCTGTAGCTGTTCAGTACGCCGCTGCCAAGGGCCACCAGCGAAATGAAAAATATGTATGGAAATGTGAAGCGCAACATCTCGACCGTGGCGTCGAATTGCTGGCCGTCATCGTGGAATCCCGGCGCAAAAAGAAAGGCTAGTACCGGTGCAGCGATCACGCCGATCACGGTGATCACGAACAGAAACACTCCGAATACACCGCTGACACCAGCGATCAGACGGCGCACCTCGGCGTGCTCCCTGCGCACCTTGTACTCGGTGATCACCGGCACGAATGCCTGTGAGAAAGCGCCCTCGGCGGTCAGCCGGCGCAGGAAATTGGGGATCTTGAACGCCACCAGGAAAGCGTCCATCAGCGTTCCGGCGCCAAAGGCCTGCGAATAGACCATGTCGCGGACGACGCCGGATATCCTGGATAGCAGGGTCAGGGAACCGACAACACCGGTGCTGCGCAGAAAGCCGCGAGTCATGCGGCGGGCACTATACCGCGTTGACAACCGGGCACCGCATCCGCAGAATGCGCGCCCTTATGGCCAATACGAAATCAGCGGAAAAGCGGGCCCGTCAGGCCCTCGTGCGCCGCACCCAGAATGTCACGCAGCGCTCGAAGGTGCGTAGCGCGGTCCGCAAAGTCGTCGCCGCAATCCAGACCGGCAACAAGGCCGAAGCGACCGCGGCGCTCAAGGCCGCGACCCCGATCATCGACGCCATGGCGCGCAAGCGCATGATCCACCGCAACAAGGCGGCGCGGCACAAGAGCCGTCTCGCCCGCCAGGCCAAGGCGCTGGCCGGCAAGTAAAAGGGGACGCTACCCTTTTTCCGACAAAAGGGGACGCTACCCTTTTTCGAGGTCGATGGAGAAAAGTGGAAAAAGGGTAGCGTCCCCTTTTGTCGTTGCCCACGAATTGTCAGCTGGCGGCGGCGACCGGATGCTGCTCCAGGTGCGTCATGACGGCCTGGCAGAGTTGCTTGGTGCCGGCACCCGTGACGCCCGAGATCCGGAACACCGGACCTCTGAATCGCAGCCGCCGCACGATCTCCCGGCAGCGCTCTTCGCATTCCTCGGGTGGCATCAGGTCGATCTTGTTGAGCACGAGCCAGCGGCTTTTCTTTGCAAGTTCCGGGCTGAATTTCCTGAGCTCGCCCACAATCGCCCGGGCACCCGCGACCGGATCCGCGTCGGGATCTGGCGGCGCAATGTCAACGAGATGCAGCAAAATCCGCGTGCGCTGCAGGTGCTTCAGGAAGCGGATCCCGAGACCGGCGCCTTCCGCTGCACCCTCGATGAGGCCCGGAATATCGGCCATCACGAAACTCCGCAGCGGCCCGACCGCGACCACGCCGAGCTGCGGGTGCAATGTCGTGAAGGGATAGTCCGCAACCCTGGGCCTCGCAGCCGAAACCGCGCGAATCAGCGTGGATTTGCCAGCATTCGGCAGGCCCAGCAGCCCGACATCGGCCAACAGGCGCAACTCGACGCGCAGGCTGCGCGCCTCGCCCGGCAGGCCAGGCGTGTTCTGCCGCGGCGTGCGATTAATGGAACTCTTGTAACGCTGGTTGCCCCAGCCACCCTTGCCGCCCCTGGCGACCAGCAGGGTCTGGCCGGCAACCGCCAGGTCGCCCAGTGTCTCGGAGGTGTCGTCATCGAAGACGATCGTGCCGACGGGCATCGGGACACACAGGTCGTCGCCGCCTTTACCCGAACAGTCCTGCCCGCCGCCGGGCGTGCCGTTCTCCGCACGGAAGGTACGCCGGATCCGGAAATCCACGAGCGTATTGATGCCTTCCTGGGCGCGCAGGTACACGCTGCCGCCCAAGCCCCCGTCACCGCCGTCGGGCCCGCCAAACGGCACGCACTTCTCGCGCCGAAAGCTGACCGCGCCGCGACCGCCGTGGCCGGCCATCACCTTCACAATCGCTTCATCGACGAATTTCATGTCGGCTGTCGCCCCAATGAAAAACCCCGGCCGGGCCGGGGTCTATAAAAGGGGACGCTACCCTTTATCGTATCCGTATATTTGCCCCGAAAAGGGTAGCGTCCCCTTTTATTCCCGGCTTACTCAGTCAGTACGCTGACGAAAGTGCGCTTTTCGGCGCCTTTCTTGCGGAACTGAACGCGACCGGTCTTTTTCGCGAACAGGGTGTGATCCGTGCCGACTCCGACATTCTCGCCGGCACGATAGGGCGTGCCGCGCTGGCGCACCAGGATATTGCCGGCCAGCACCCGCTCGCCGCCGAATTTCTTGACGCCCAGACGCTTTGACTGGGACTCGCGGCCATTCTTGGTACTGCCGCCTGCTTTCTTATGTGCCATCTCGGTCTCCCGCTGCGCTCAGGCTGCCGTTATGCCGGTCACCTTGATCTCGGTGTACGGCTGTCGGTGACCCTTCTGGCGCAGGTAATGCTTGCGGCGACGGAATTTGGTGATGCCGACCTTGTCGGCCTTGCCGTGCGCCTGCACGGTCGCCACGACCCTGGCACCCGTCACATAAGGCGTGCCGACGGCGACGTCCGCACCTTCGCCCACCAGCAGGACCTGGTTGAACTCAACCGAAGCGCCCGCATCGGCATCGAGCTTCTCGACGCGCACGATGGTGCCCTCGCTCACCCGGTACTGCTTGCCCCCGGTGGCAATGACGGCGTACATGATTGACTGGACTCCAAAAATGAGCCGGTGATTGTAGTGAGCATGGGCGGCCCGGTCAAACCGGGGGGATGAAACCCGCATTTCCCGCAGGCGCGTTTGCCGCTAGGATGCATGAGCCCCACCAGGCCGCAGGAAACCATGCAGCTCAAGGACATACGAGCGCTCGTCGCCGCCGACCTTGCCGCCGTTGACCGCGAGATCCGCCGTCAGCTCGCGAGCGATGTCGCGCTCGTGAGCCAGATTGGGGATTACATCGTGGGCGGCGGCGGCAAGCGCCTGCGGCCCTTGCTGGTCGTGCTGGCCGCGCGCGCGGCGGGCGCCACTGATTCCGCCCACATACCGACGGCCGCGCTGATCGAATTCATCCACACCGCGACGCTGCTGCACGACGATGTCGTGGACGATTCCGCCAAGCGCCGCGGCCGCGATACCGCCAATGAAATGTTCGGTAACCCCGCCTCCGTGCTGGTCGGCGATTTCCTGTACTCACGCGCCTTCCAGATGATTTCGGCGCTCGAGTTGCCCACCGTGACCCGCGTGATGGCCGATGCAACCAACACGATCGCGGCCGGCGAGGTGCTGCAGCTCATGAACTCGGGTGACCCGGATACGACGGAGGTGCGCTATCTCGAGGTCATCTACCGCAAGACCGCGCGGCTTTTCGAGGTGGGCGCGCAGATCGCGGCAATCGTTGCGCACGCGCCACCCGACGTCGAAGCCGCGCTCGCGCTATACGGCAAACACCTGGGCATCGCATTCCAGCTGATCGACGACGCCCTTGATTACCGTGGCGATGAAGCGGAGCTTGGCAAGAATGTCGGTGACGACCTTGCCGAGGGCAAACCGACGCTGCCACTGATCCACGCGCTACGCCACGGGGACCCTGCGACGACCAGGATGATCCGCGATGCCATCGAACAGGGCGGTACTGAAGATCAGGCCCCGATCCTCGCCGTCATTGAAAGCACGGGGGGCCTTGATTACACTGCGCGACTCGCTGAAAGCGAGGCGGAACTGGCCCTCGAGGCGCTGGCCCAGATTCCGGCATCGGCCTATCGCGACGCGCTTGGGGCGCTCGCGCGATTCGCGGTCACCCGCAACGCCTGATTTGTCCGCTGTCCCGCCAATTCGGGGTGTAGCTCAGCCTGGTAGAGCACTACGTTCGGGACGTAGGAGTCGCAGGTTCAAATCCTGTCACCCCGACCAATCATCGCTTAAGAATCAGTGCGGGCGCCGCTTTGCTGGTTAACGGAAGTTGACGCGAAAAGCCAGATCGAGCATGTCCACGTCTCCTTCGCCCGTGACGTCTACGCTTCCTATCTCGGCATATCGATTCCACTCGATGCGAATTCCAAAACGTTTGCTCACAATGAATTCACCGCCGATGCCGTACATCATGTTGGAGCGCCGAGTCGACTCGCTGGCGCTCGCCGACGTGCCATTGGCTGACGCAGTGACACGTGCTTCAGTATCCATCAATGCAAGTCCGACGCGCCCGTAAACGTCAAAGCGTTTCCCCATCGGAAGAATGCCCAAGAACGAAAGCACGGGCCCGCTAGCGGTGGCCTCTGCGCGACTTGTGGCACTGAAGCTGGTCACACCATCAGTTACGGTGTTGGTTGACTGGTAGTCGATCGGCGAGCCCAAATCGACATATGAAAGCTCAGCGGCGAAATTCTCAGTGACCTTGTATCCGAGGGTCACGCCAAACGCCGTGTCTGAATCATCAAGCGACGAACTACCATCCACAACGGTGAACCCGTTCGATGCAAATGCGTCGAACACTGCGCTGTCGAGCGTGCTCTGACTGACGACACTGTTCGCCTTGGACTGGCCGCCAAACGCGACGGCATACCAGCCTTCGCCGTCCGCTTGCGCAGGCCCAGCGAGGCTGCATCCGACGCACAGCAGCAACGGACCCATCCATTTTGCGGAATTCATGATGACCACTCCATGCAATGTGAGAGTATCGGGGGAAACCGAGGGCGCTAGCCTACCGGCGCGAACATAACCTATTGGGCCTGTTTGGTCACATTTCGCCTGTGGATTCCCGTGACCATTGTCCCAAAACGCGATGATTCTGCATTGGGATTATTTTTTGCCTGCTCCTCTCGCCTTGCCGGCACGTCCCGAAGGGGCTACAGGAAGCCCTCGCTGCTTGATCCGTACCCTCACTGGGACCGCAGGGACGGGGTTTAGCGCTTCACCCCGACCAGGACAATCAGCCGCAGTGGGCCGGCCCGGCGTTTCCGCGATTTCAATCGTCTCCTGGGCGGCGGAAATTCCCTCCAAGCTCTCGCGAGATTTCGAAAATGGCAGGGAACACCCGCCCAATCTGCTCGCGTGAGTAAGGACCGGTCACATGACTTTCGATCATTGCAAGCATTGCCCTTTCCCGATTTGGGTCATAGCTGTCAACGCCAAGGTCCTGTTTCAGGGCCATGATCGACTCGACTGCACGGCCGCGTGTTTCCAATAGCGCAAGCAGTTGCAGGTTCAGCGCGTCGATCTTCTCGCGCCAACGCACGAGCGCTGCGGTTCTATCCTCAATCGGCGACAAGAGTGTGGCTCTTCTTGAGAACACGCATCAACACCCAAAGCAGAGCTGTGACAACTATTACGACCAGCAACGCATCGACGGCAAAAGCACGTTCGCTGAGTTGTTGCGCCTGCCTGAGATTCCAAAGACAGATGACACAAATGCCGCCGATCCATCCGACTGGAGTACCGTATTCCTTGACCAGAACGCGGCGCCAGTGGAACTGCGATTCCGCGAGAGTAGCCCGCAAGCCTCTCAACCGAGGGATCCATCGCGGAACATCTCGTATGTACTTGACGAAGCCCTCGCCAAATTTTTCCCGGAGGTAACGCTCTTCGGCAGCGACAATGGCGACGTATACAAACGTGAAAAGCGGTATCGCGACCGTCACACATATCCAGGAATTTGAGGCCACCGCGACCCCTACGAGGATCAGGAGATTGCCAACGTACATGGGATTTCGGCAATGCGCGAAGAGCCCGTCGGTCACCAGATCTTCCGCGTATACGCGGCGATGCCTGCCACCGCGAATGACATAGCGCAGTCCGATTGTGAGAATCCGGACCAGCTGTCCGAGCAATGTGATTGCAAATCCGGCCGCCGCTGCGACAAGCGGATCCGCGAAGATGTGCGGGCCTGACAGGAACACCAGCAGGAACGCGACCGGGAAGATTGCGTTGCGAAACCTGAAAAAGAACTCACCAATGGCAGCCATCACTTGACCGCCACGATCGCGCAGAAGTTGTACCACTTGAAGAACACATCGACGTAGCGGAAACCGGTGCGCAATAACATCTCCCGGTTTTCGAGCAACTTGTAAGGCACAAGCACATTCTCCAGCGCCTCACGCTTCTGCGTGATTTCGAGCTCGCTGTAGCCATTGCGGCGCTTCATGTCGTAGTAATACTTGATGAACAGGCGATTGAAGAGCGAATCTTCGCCGAGAACCTTTTCGACCAGAATGAGGCAGCCGTTCTCATTCAGCCCGCGATAGATGTCTGCGACCAGCTTGTCGCGATACAGGGGTCGAATGAACTGCAGCGCCAGAATCAACAGGACGACCGATGCGTTTTCGATCGCGACCCCCTGATTGAGGTCGACACAACGCAGTTCGTATGGTCGTGTAAGTCCTTCGGATTCGAATTTCGCCCGACACTTCTCGAGCATCTCCTTCGAGTTGTCGACTCCAACAAAGCGAACATCCGGAGCGAGCGCTGGGTCCAGTTGCAGAAACGTCGTGCCGGTCGAGCAGCCCAGGTCGTAAACGCAGGAGCCCGGAGTCGCAAAATCTGCTGCAAGCTCCATCACCATCCGCTGCATCTCGACGTAAAAAGGCACCGACCGCGTGACCATGTCGTCGAAGACCGTGGCCACCTCGCGATTGAAGACGAAGTCGCCGATCTGCGGCTTTTCGGTGTCGAACACCTTGTCGCGCCCTTCTTTGGACACCCTTCTCTCCTGAGCCACCAAACCCGATCCGAACTACCGGGTGCCAAACTCTAGCTGAGTTGGGACTTCCAGGCCAGCCGGCAATTCTTGTCCTCAGGGTACACACGGCCGCAGCTTGCGGGCGCGAGTCGCAGGCTTGAATCCTGTCACTCCGACCACTTATTTCATGGCTCCATGAGCAGCGCGGACTCGCTCAGGGCGGCTCGGCGATGAGTTCGCCGATACGCCGCTCGATCTCGAGAGCGCGTCGGTCACCGCTATGCGTTTCACCGGCGAAGCGATAGCGTAGCTGGCCGCGCTTGTCGATCAGGTAGAACGCCGGCCAATACTGGTTGGCCAGCGCCTTCCAGTACGAAAAATCATTGTCGATCATCACCGGATGTTCGAGCTTGAACTCGCGCACTTTTGCGGCGACCCGTTGTGGTTCACGTTCGTGCTGGAATTCCGGCGAATGCACGCCGATGATCCGCAGACCTCGGACGGCAAATTTTTCGTGGACCTCGTTGAGCCACGGAAACGAGCGGTAACAGTTCCAGCAGTCGAATGTCCAGAAGTCGATCAGCACCACCTGACCGCGCAGGGAATCTAGCGACATCGGCGCCGAGTTAATCCAGTCGCCCTCAGCCTGATGTGTGAACTCAGGGGCCGGCTCATCGGCACGAGGCTGCTGCCCGCATGGAATCGCGCCGAGGGCCAGCGCGGTAACGGCCATGCCCAGAATCGGGATCGAAAACCACGTCACTCGCATACCCACGCCTCGGTGAAGTGGCATGTACCTAGATATGACCGGCGTTTCGGCAGCTACATTACCGCGGAGTGCCTGCTACTCCATCGCTGTCTCGCCTGATTTCACTTCAATCACGATCACTTGCCCATTGCCGGCAGTTGACCCGCCGCTCGACGGGCGCAACATGCCAGGGGGGCCATGCACCGCGCCGTTCCTCGTGGGTTGTCAGTTGCCCCGCAGCATCAATCCGATGCTCGCATGCCGGATACGCGCGCGGCAGGTCGGTGTCACTAACGGCGGGCTGCCCCCGGTAGTATCATTCTGCGGCTCCGGTGCTGCAGCTTGCCGAAAAGGATACTCAAGATGGCGTTCAAGGTGATGATTCTCGGTGCAAACGGCTTCATCGGCAGCGCGTTAAGCAGCGCGGTCCTGCGGCACCGCCCGTGGGAGGTCTACGGCATCGACCTGGCGGATGACAAGCTCCGCGGGCTCGAGTCCGATCCGCGATTCCACTTTGTCGAAGGCGACATCACGATCAACCGCGAGTGGGTCGAGTACCACGTCAAGAAATGCGACGTGGTGGTGCCGCTCGTGGCGATCGCGAACCCGGCTCAGTATGTACTCGATCCACTGCGCGTCTTCGAACTCGACTTCGAATCAAACCTCGACGTGGTGCGGCACTGCGTCAAGTACAAGAAGCGGCTGATGTTCCCGTCCACCTCCGAACTCTACGGCATGTCACCCGACAGCGTGCTGGACGAGGAGACGAGCCCGCTGACCTACGGCCCGATCAACAAGCAGCGCTGGATCTACGCTGCCTCGAAGCAGTTGCTCGACCGTGTCATCTTCGCCTACGGCGTGCGCGACGGATTGGACTACACCCTGTTCCGGCCCTTCAATTTCATCGGTCCGAATCTCGACAACATCGACGAGCCCAAGGAAGGCAGCTCCCGCGTATTCACGCAGTTCCTGTCGGCGGTATTCCACCGGCGCGCCATAAAGCTGGTTGATGGCGGCTCGCAGAAGCGTTCGTTCACCTTCATCGACGACGCAATCGACTGCCTGCTGCGCATGATGGACAACCCGGACGGCAAGGCGACGCAGCGGATCTTCAACATCGGCAACCCGGACAACTGCGTGTCGATCGAGGACCTGGCGCACCGCATCGTGCGCATCGCCGGCGAGTTCCCGGTACTGGCTGAACGGGCCCGCGCCACCAAGATCGAGATGGTCACCGCCGACGTCTACTACGGCAAGTACTACCAGGACATCCAGCTGCGCGTGCCGCGCATCGATGCGGTTCGCGAGGCCCTGGGATGGAGGCCGTCCACCGACCTCGATACCGCCATCCGGCGGACAATCGAGTACTACGTCAACAAGGGGCCGACGGGTGCCGGCGGACCGGACTGACGTGACACGTCGCCGGATCCTGGCATTCTGGCTGCTGTTGGCGGCGGCGTGGCTGGCCACAGGCGCGATCCGGCCGCTGCTCGAGCCTGACGAGGGTCGCTATGCCGAGATCCCGCGTGAAATGTGGCTCTCGGGCGATTGGGTGACTCCGCACCTTAATGGTGTCGTCTACTTCGAAAAGCCGCCATTGCAGTACTGGGGCACGGCCGTCGCCTACACGCTTTTCGGCCTCCACGAGTGGACCGCGCGGCTCTGGTCACTCGTGCTGTCGTTGCTCGCGTTGCCACTGGTGCATGCGGTCGCCTCGCGTCTCCACGGCTCGCGCGAGGCAGGCATTGCGGCCGCCATCGCACTGGCCGTGAGTCCGTATTACATTCTGGCCGGCCAGATCAATACGCTCGACGGCGCCTTCTCGACGTTGCTGCTCGCCGCGGTGTTCGCGCTGGTGCTTGGCCAGCGCGAGTCTGATGCCGCCGGCCGTCGTCCGCTACTGCTCGCCGCCTGGGCCGCACTGGGCCTGGCAGTGCTGTCGAAGGGCATCGTCGCTCCGCTGCTCGCCGGCAGCACGCTGGTGGGGTATTCACTGGTAACGCGGGACTTCTCGCCGTGGCGGCGCATGCACTGGCTCCCGGGCCTGGCAGTGTTTGCGGTGGTCGTCGTACCGTGGTTCTGGCTGGTCTCGGCGCGCAACCCGGATTTCCTGTACTTTTTCTTTGTCCACGAACACTTCACACGATTCCTGACCACGGTGCACGACCGTGTCGAGCCATGGTGGTACTTTGGTCCGATCTTCCTGGTAGCGTTGTCGCCGTGGCTGCGGGCGGTGCCCGGCGCGGTTCGTGCAGGCCGCGCGACCGGTGATGCGGCAACTGGTTTCCGGCCGGCGCTGTTCCTCGGACTCTGGCTCGCGGTGGTGATCGTGTTCTTCTCGCTGTCGGGGTCGAAACTCACGAACTACATCCTGCCTTGCATGCCGGCTGCCGCGGTGCTGCTTGGCCCGCAACTGCTGCGCGAGCCTCGTCATGTCACGACCGCGGCGGCAACTACCGCGATCCTGATATTGCTCGCCGCCGCCGGCATGTGCATCGCGGCGTCACGCCGCGCTGCCGACGGAGAATTCCCGGTGGAGCTGGCGATTTGGGCGGGGGTTAGCGTGGCCCTGGCGGTGGCGGCCTGGTTTTGGTCGCGGCACCCGGCCGAGGAGGCTCCCGATCCGGTCGGCTGGGCGCCGGTCGCCGTCGGTGCGGTGCTCGCGTGGCAGTCGCTGCTGATGAGCTACACGGCTTTGCCGCCTGTGCGCACCGCGAAGGCGCTGGTCGCGCAGGTGCGACACCTGGTGGGTCCGGCGACGCGCGTGTACAGCGTGGGATACTACTGGCAGACGGTACCCTTTTACCTCGGTCGCACTGTGCAGATAGCCGCCTATCGTGGCGAACTCGCATTCGGGCTCGAACGGGCCGCGGTCGGCCAGATCCCGACCCTCGAGGCATTCGCGGCGGCCTGGCAGCGCGACACCGATGCGATTGCCTTCATGTCACCCGGCGTGCAGGCCGAACTGGCGGCGCGCGGACTGCCGGGCAAGATCGCCGCCTCCGGTGGCCGTTCGCTCGTGATGGTGCGCCAATGAGACTGTCAGATTTGTCGCTGCTGCTGTGCGGCGTGTTGCTCAACACCGGGGCGCAACTGGGCCTGAAAACGGCTACCCGCGTGACCGGCCCCATCGACGTGGCGGCCGCGAATCTGCGCGGTGCTGCTGTCGCGCTCGCGGCCGAGCCGGCTTTCTGGGGCGCGCTCACCGCCTATGGCCTAAGCGTGATGGTGTGGGTAGTGGGCTTGTCGCGTGTCCCGGTGAGCCAGGCGTACCCGTTGCTGTCGCTCGGTTACGTCCTCAATGCCGTGCTTGCGTGGTGGCTGCTGGGCGAGGCGCTGACCGCAGTACGCATGGCCGGCATCGGCGTCATCATCGTCGGTGTGGTCCTGGTTGTGAAATCCTGAGAGGTTGCCTCGTAGTGTCATCTCCCAGCGATTTCCTGCCGTTTACGCAGCCCACACTCGACGAGGAAACGATTCAGGGCGTCGTAGCGGTATTGCGATCCGGCTGGATCACCACCGGCCCGAATGTTGCCGAGCTCGAGCGCGCGTTGTCGGCCTACGTCGGCAACCGCCCGGTGCGCGTGCTGACGTCAGCTACGGCTGCACTCGAGATCGCCTTGCAGGCCTGCGGCATCGGCGCGGGTGACGAGGTCATCACGCCGGCGATGAGCTTCGTCGCGACCGCCAATGTGATCGTGCGTGTCGGCGCGCGTCCAGTGTTCGTCGATATCGATCCCGACACGCGCAACATCGACCTCGATGCGGCAGAAGCGACCATCGGCCCCCGCACCCGGGCGATCCTGCCGGTGCATTTCGCGGGGCTGCCGGTGGACATGGACCGCCTGTACGCAATCGCGGGAAAGCATGGCCTGCGCGTAATCGAGGATGCGGCCCATGCGATCGGCTCAGCCTGGCGGGGGCGCCGAATCGGCAGCTTCGGCGATCTCGTCTGCTTCAGTTTCCACCCGAACAAGAACATGACGACAATCGAGGGCGGCGCAATCGTCGCCGACTCGCAGGCCGAGCTCACCACCGTCGAACGGCAGCGTTTCCACGGACTGATCAAGTCGGCGGCGGATCAGTTCGACGTCACGCTCGCTGGCGGCAAGTCCAACCTGACGGACGTCGCCGCGCGTGTGGGCCTGGGACAAATGGCCCGCCTGGACGAATTCAATGCGACGCGGCGCCGACTCGTCGCGCGCTACTTCGAGCGCTGGCACGCTGGTGCGCCAGTGCACCTGCCGGCCCGCGGCGACGACGGGCACAGCTGGCATATCTTCGCGCCGCTGCTGCCGCTCGGGCACATGCGTATGACGCGCCTCGAGTTCATCGGCGCGATGGAGCGCCGCCGCATCGGGGTGGGCGTGCATTATCCCGCCATTCACTTGTACTCTGCCTACCGCGCGCTCGGATACCGGGACGGGCAGTTCCCCAATGCAGAGCGCGTGGGACGCGAGACCGTCACGCTGCCATTGTTTCCAGGCATGCAGGTCGCTGACGTGGACCGCGTGGTGGATGCAGTCGAGTCGATCCTGGAACCGGAGGTCGCGTGAAACTGTCGGTCGTCATTCCCGTTTACAACGAGGAACTGGTACTGCCGCTGCTGTTCGAGCGCCTGTATCCGGCGCTCGATCAACTGGGAATAACTTACGAACTGCTGTTCGTCGACGATGGCAGTGCCGACCACTCGGTCGCGTTGCTTCGCGAGCAGTTCGCGCGCCGGCCCGACACCACCCGGGTGATCGTGCTGGCCCACAACGCCGGCCAACACATGGCGATCCTGGCCGGCTTCGAGCGTGCCCGCGGCTCCCAGATCGTGACGATCGACTCCGACCTGCAGAATCCGCCGGAGGAGATCGGCAAGGTCGTGGCCGCGATGGATGCCGGCGCCGACTACGTCGGTACGATCCGCCTGAGGCGGAAGGACATCTGGTGGCGGCGTGCGATCTCACGGCTTCTGAACCGGTTGCGTGAACGCACCACCCGCATCCGCATCACCGACCAGGGCTGCATGTTGCGCGGCTACGATCGCAGCGTGATCGAGGCCATCAACCAGTGCCACGAAGTGAATACCTTCATCCCGGCGCTGGCGAGCATGTTTGCGCAGCGGCCCACCGAAATCCAGGTAGCGCATGCCGAACGCGCTGCGGGTGAGTCCAAGTATTCGCTGGTCAGCCTGGTGCGGCTCAATTTCGACCTGATGACCGGCTTCTCCGTAGTGCCGCTGCAAATGTTCTCGCTGGCCGGCGTCACGATCGCCCTCGGCGCTCTGGCGTTTGTCGTCTTCCTGTTCATCCGGCGATTGGTCGTTGGACCGGAAGTCGAGGGCGTGTTCACTCTGTTCGGCATCGCGTTCTTCCTGATCGGTGTGCTGTTGCTCGGGCTCGGTATCGTCGGCGAGTACGTCGGGCGCATCTACCAGGAAGTGCGTCGTCGGCCGCGTTACCTGGTGGCGGCCGTCCTCGAGCGTGACGCGGCCGGGCCATGACCCGGCCGAGCGCGGCCGTATTCGCATATCACGACGTCGGCGTGCGCTGCCTGCGTGCCCTGCTCGCCGCGGACTTCGATGTGCGACTGGTCGTGACGCACGCTGACGATCCGGCCGAGACGCGCTGGTTCGCAAGCGTCGCCGAACTGGCGCGTGACCGTGACCTTCCGTGCGTGACCCCCGAAGGCGGCGACGATCCGGCCGTGCTCGAACGGTTGCGCTCTGCGCCACCGGACTTCGTCTTCTCTTTCTATTATCGGCACCTGTTGCCCGATGCCATGATCTCGGTCGCGCGTCGCGGCGCGCTGAACATGCACGGCTCGCTGCTGCCCCGCTATCGCGGCCGCGCGCCGGTGAACTGGGCCGTGTTGCACGGCGAGACCGAAACCGGCGCGACGCTCCATTACATGGTGGTTCGCGCTGATGCCGGCGACATTGTCGACCAGATGGCCGTGCCGATCCTGCCGGACGACACCGCGGCCGAGGTGATGCGCAAGGTGACCGTCGCCGCCGAGGTCGTGCTGGTGCGCTCACTGCCAGCGCTGATCGCAGGCACCACACCGCGCCGGCCGCAGCGGATCGAGCCGGGGCAGTATTTCGGCCGCCGTCGGCCTGAAGACGGGCGGATCGACTGGCAGCGACCGGCCCACGAGGTGCACAACCTGGTACGCGCAGTTGCGCCGCCATTCCCCGGCGCCTTCACCGACCTGCCGGGCGGCCGCCTGTGGGTCCATGCCACGCGCCCGGCACGCGGCATCGACGCGCCCTCGACTTCGCCCGGCTTTTTCGAGCGGGCCGGACGTTGTTATGCACTTTGCGGCGATGGCACCGTGCTCGAGATTCGCACAGCTGCCGATGCCAACGGTCCGCTCACGCCTGCCGCGCTCACCCGCCGTTGGTCCAGTCTCACATAGGCACCGCATGCCTTTCCTGGCGCTGAAGGTAGACGTCGACACGTTGCGCGGTACGCGCGAGGGCGTGCCGCGGCTCGTCGCCCTGCTCGAGCGCCACGGTGTCGGCGCGACGTTCCTGTTCTGCGTAGGTCCTGACCATACGGGGCGCGCGATCCGGCGCGTGTTTCGCCGCGGTTTCGTCGGGAAAGTGCGCCGCACCTCGGTGCTGCGGCACTACGGCCTGAAGACGCTGCTATACGGCGTGGTGTTACCCGGGCCGCACATCGGGCGGCGCTGCCGCCTGGAATTGCGCGCCGTGGCAGCGGCGGGTTTCGAAGTGGGCCTGCATGCACACGACCATGTCCGTTGGCAGGACGGGGTCGCGCTTGCGAATGAGGCCTGGACGCGGCGCGAACTGATCAGCGGCTGCGATGCCTTTACCGAGGCGTTCGGCCGCCCACCGACCGTGCACGGTGCCGCCGGCTGGCAAATGAATGAATTTGCTCCGTCGCTGCAGCACGAGCTCGGCTTTACGCTGGCCTCCGATACACGCGGTGGCGAGCCGTTCATGCCGATCGTGTGCGGCACCGAGGTGCCGGTGCCACAGCTTCCGACGACCTTGCCGACGCTCGACGAGCTGATCGGCCGCCCGGACCTCGGCAACGTTGACCCGGTTCGGCATCTGCTGGTCTTGACCAGCGACGGGCGCGACCACGTGTATACGCTACACGCTGAATTGGAGGGTGGCGCGTACTTGCAGGCGTTTGGGGAGTTGCTGAATGGCTGGCGGGCGCAGGGATACACGCTCGGCAGCCTTGGCGATTTCGCGGTGAGCCTGGATCTCGGTGCGCTCCCGCGTTGCGCGATCGAACAAGGGACCGTCGAGGGTCGTGCCGGTTACCTGGCAGTGCAAAGTCCCGTTAGACCTGCGATCTCGTCCTAGAGTCCCGTGGCCTTCAGGAACTCTGACATCGCCGCGGAGCGCACTTGCCACGCCTCATAGGTCGTCGACTGTCCTGAATCATCAATGAGTGCAACCGCTATCGGTGCGGCTTCTCCGAGCTGCGCGAGCTGGGCAGTGGAAAGCGGGTACCACGCCTCGGTGTACTTCATGTCCTTGTCCACGAAGACTGGTCCGGTAAGGCCTGGCGCTGATCGACCTTTGCTGTCCGGCACCAAATCGAGCTTGGCGGCTGGCCAGAGCAGTCGGGCCTTCGCAGGAAGAATGCTTGTTGAAGGACCAGGCAAGACACTCCGGTCGATCGTGCTCCAGACGATCACGCCGAGCCAATACGCACGGGTTCCGGCACGGTTACTTTCGACAACTCCGAGGCTGACGTAGTCACGGGCATTGGCGGCGAGCATCGGGACATTGCGGGCATAGACCCACGGCTCGGCCATGATCGTAACGTTGACTGCCGTCTCTGGATCGAGCTGTTCTGCGGGCCAGAGTTCGCGTTCGGCGCAGCCCATAAGTACCAGGATCGTCAATACGGCGACCGGCGCCCGCAACCACACGTCAGAATGCCACGCGGTAGGCGAGACTGAACCAGTAGCGGTTGATTTTTTCCTGAGCGATCGGAAGCTCGCGTGTCATCCATTCGCCGCCGGCCTCGAACTCGACCGTCGTGCGATCCGAGTGCCAGTCAATCCGCAGGGCCGGGCTCGCCAGCCACTGCGTCGAGCCATCCGCGCTGAATTCACGATAATCGAAGCGCAACCGCGGCCCGGCACGCAGGCGACCCCAGAGCGGAAAGCGTGAACTCAGTGACATGGATACTGTCCTCGCGACCTCACCCTCGTACCAGCGCAAGCCCAGGATGGACACGTCCCCGGAACGCAGCAGGCTGTTGCCGATGAGTTGCCCGCCCAAACTGAGTTCGGCACGCGCTCCGGGGATGGCCGCGACTCCACCCGATGCCGGCATATCGGATATGCGCATGGCAGCTGCATCGGCGATCCACTGGAAGCGTGTGCCAAGCGGACGCGAAACGCCGAGGGACACGGTGTCCACGTCGGCGGTGCGGTCCTCGGCGAGTGCACGCACGCCGGCTTCACCGAACTGGGTAATCAGTTCGTCGAGCGATTGCAGCACCTGGCCGGCCAGCGCATTGCGCGTCGTCAGGAACGGGCTCTTGCGATGATCAAGCGTACCGGTGATCGTCCAACGACCCGGCAGGTCGAAAGTGCCAAGCAACATCGCCATGTTGATCGCACTGTAGTCGAAGTCATAGTCAAACAGGCCGACCACGGTGCGCCCGGGTGCGAACCATCGCACTTCGCTGCCCAGCGCGCGGCGATCGGAAACGCCATCGTAGGTCTGATTGATCAGGAACGGACTGATCTCGAGCCCCTCGATCCAACCCGTCCAGTCGGCACTCACGCTGACGAACTGCCGGTCGGAGGAGAATGAGTCTCCTGTCGACTCGACCGGACAGCCGGACATGAGATTCAGCCGCAGTGTGGGCTGCGCGCGCCAGCCCAGGTAGAGCCCATCAAAGGTGCCGAGTACGCCGCCACTGTGCCTCGATTGCCGGCCGAATCGGGCGTCGATTCCGTAGCGGCGATCGTTCAGGTCCACGTAAGCGACGTTGACCCGTGTCTGGTCGCCCGGACCGTCGGGCAGAAGGTCGTGCAGGTAGCCTGCGCTGACGCGCGTCTGCAGGTCGAAGCGTTCGCCACGGCCACGCATTGAAAAATCGCCGTCGGTGATGACCATCGACTGGCTGACGAAGTCGCTTGAAAAATCGGTGGTCTCCAGCGATGTCGAATCGTAACGGTATTCCTGCGACCAGCCTCCGAAGGCCGTCCAGTCCATGCCGCCATCGCGGATCGCAACCGCCGCAACGCGCGGTCGTGAGTCTAGAGTCGCAAGCGCGGCGAGACGCTGGCCGACGCGCCCGGCGGCCGGGCCTTCAGGATAGCGCCGCAGATATTCCTCGTATTCGGCCTTGGCGTGCGCGAGCTGGCCACTGCGTTCGCGGGACAATCCCAGCAATTCCTGCGCCTCCGCACGTCGTGGGTGTTCCGGATACTCGACCAGTCGGGTCAACAGACGAATTGCAGCCTGGTGATCGCCGGCATCGAACGCGGCACGCGCCTCCACCCACTGTTTTCCAAGCACCTCGGCAGTTGGCAGCGTCCTTGAAGTCTGGGGCGCCGGAGCTGTCGACCGGATCTGCGGACGCGGTCGCGCAAGCGTCGCCTGCCTGAAGACGGCGACTTCGAGCCCCAGGAAATCGGGTGTCGGCCGCACCGCGACATCGACCAGCGAATCGAACGAGAGTGTCAGCACCAGCGCAGTACCCGCTGGTTCGAGGCGGATGTCGCCAAGCCCGGCGGCATTCCCAGCTGGCGCGCGCAGCGCGCTGTCAACAACATCCGTCGGCAGGCATCCGGGCAGCGGCACGAGACTGATGCGCAACTCGGTCACGGCGGCGGATGGAAAGTGGCTCGAGTAGCGCAGCGGGCAGCCGAAGCGAACGGACACCCTCGCCCCATCTCCCAGCGGCGCGACCTCGACCTGATCGAGAACGCGGCCGGCGATGTCCGAGGCATCATCAGCCATCGCAACACCGCCGAGTCCGGCCAGCATGAGCGCCAGCAGAATGGTCCAGGCGCGCATGTCAGAACTGGCCGTCCGTCACGCGATGCTCAGGGCCATTGCGCCGATTGGAGATCGTCGTCAAGGTCGCGTCGGTGTACGTGTGGCACGCGCCCGAGCAGTTCCGCAGTTCCGAGACCGTGTACAACACGCCCTGCTCCGTCTTCTTGTGTGGACCGGGATTGAAGTTGCCTGCATGGCAGCCCGCACAGTCAGGCTGGTACGCAGGCGTCCTCCAGGTCACGGCATCGCGGTTGGTGGTGTGGCAGTCAATACACTGAACCGTAGTGCGGTGATCCCCCGGATAGCTCGGCGACATGTGGCGATGGGTCACCGGGGTCCAGGCCGTCGTCCGGTGGCAGGCGTCGCACTCAAGACTTGTGAGCCAGTGATTGCCGGGCTTTCCCGTCGCACTCGTGCCGTTGTGGCACTGCGAGCAGGTGCCGGGCGCGACGCCCGTATGATCGAATCTTGCCGGCAGCCAGGCGATGGTCGAGTGGCAGGCATCGCAACTCGCGGTCGTCGTGATGTGCGTGGGCGTCTTGCCGGTGGCGCGCACGCCATCGTGGCATTGGGCGCAGGTGCCGGCCACGACACCGGTGTGATCAAAGCGGGCCGGCAGCCAGGCGGTCGCCACATGGCAGCTGTCGCACTCCAGCGTCGTCGGGATGTGGGTCGCCGGCTTGCCGGTGGCCGTGGTGCCGTTATGGCAGCTCGCGCAACTCCCGAGTACCTCGGCATGATCCACGCGCAACGCCGGGATCCAGGTGCTGGTGGAATGGCAGGCGTCGCAGGCGTTGGTCGAATTGATGTGTTGCGGATTCTTGCCGGTCGCGCTCACGCCGTCGTGACACTGGATGCAGGTGCCGGGCGCGACGCCCGTATGATCGAATCTTGCCGGCAGCCAGGCGATGGTCGAGTGGCAGGCATCGCAACTCGCGGTCGTCGTGATGTGCGTGGGCGTCTTGCCGGTGGCGCGCACGCCA
>Ga0315273_10000781_pt1 | contig 34564 bp, 31 predicted proteins | sample YL17G02_0_MG_FD_205753 | JGI IMG/M metagenome (GOLD analysis project Ga0315273, IMG submission 205753) | Sediment microbial communities from Yellowstone Lake, YNP, Wyoming, USA - YL17G02_0 | ecosystem: Environmental > Aquatic > Freshwater > Lake > Sediment | place: USA: Wyoming | collected...
ATCACGTTCCGCGGGTTCCTGGCCGCCTACGAGCCAGGTCGGGACGAGCCCGCTGACGACGACGAGGGGCGCGTCCTCCCGCAGCTCAGCGTGGGGCAGGACGTCTCGGTTGTAGAGCTCGAGCCGGAGGGACACGCGACGGTGCCCCCCGCCCGCTATACGGAGCCGACACTCGTGAAGGCCCTCGAGGACCGCGGGATCGGACGCCCATCGACCTATGCGGCGATCCTCTCGACGATCGTCGACCGAGGCTACGTGTTCAAGAAGGGCACGGCACTCGTCCCGACGTTCGTCGCATTCGCCGTCGTCAACCTGCTCGAACGGCATTTCGAGCAGCTCGTCGACTTCGACTTCACCGCGCGGATGGAGGATGACCTCGACCGGATCGCCGCCGGAGGCGAAGAGCGGGTCGATTGGCTCACGAAGTTCTATTTCGGTGACGGGGACGAGCCGGGTCTCCACCATCTCGTCACCGACAACCTGGACAAGATCGACGCGCGTGCCGTGAACTCCATCGCGATCCCGGGGAGCGACGCCGTTGTACGTGTTGGCCGCTACGGGCCGTACCTCGAGCGGGGGGACCAGCGCGCGAGCTTGCCGGACGACGTCGCACCCGACGAGCTGACGACCGCAAAGGTCGAAGAGCTCCTCTCACAACCCGACAGCCGCCCGCTGGGCATGGATCCGGAGAGCGGCAACGAGCTCGTCGTTCGTACGGGTCGGTACGGCCCGTATGTCACGGAAGCATTGCCCGAAGGCACAGAGGCGAAGCCGCGAACTGCCTCTCTCTTCGCCTCGATGTCACCCGAGACCGTCTCGCTGGACGACGCTCTCCGGCTGCTCTCCCTCCCCCGAGTCGTCGGCGAGATCGACGGCGAGGAGGTCACGGCTCAGAACGGCCGTTATGGGCCATATGTGAAGAAGGGCACCGAATCGCGTTCGCTGGAGGCCGAGGAGCAGCTGTTCACCGTGACGCTCGAGGAAGCCGTGGCGCTGTTCGCGCAACCGGCACGGCGAAGGGGCGGGAAGGGCGCAGCGCGCGGTCCACTCAAGGAACTGGGCGCCGACCCGGCCAGCGGCCGTCCGATCGTCGTTCGCGATGGGCGGTTCGGCCCATACGTCACGGACGGTGAGACGAACGCGAGCCTACGCCGTGGGGACACGCCGGAGAGCGTCACCGCCGAACGAGCGAGCGAGCTCCTCGCGGAAAGACGCGCTAAGAGCGCGTAAAGCCTTCGCAAAGGGGGTTTTCGTCGTCCGCTCGAGCGGTCATGATCTAACTTGCCTGGGCCGGAGATCGTCTCAGGTAGGAGTGGGCTTGCGGGCTCCGCGCGTTTGTGCCGTGAACCGCTTGGACTTCGAGGGCGGAATACAGAAGTGAGGCGCGAACGTTTACGAGCTTGTGACACACACTTGTCGAGATATCACGCTGGAATCGGACCGAAAGACGCCGTAGACTCCGTAAGTTTGTTACTTCCCTTGAAGAAGCTCGAAAGGACTGAAACACGAATTTGACGCAGAACCAGCTCATCGAACTGTTCGAGTCGGAGCACGTAAAGACTCTGATCGAGCGCGCTGAGGAGCACGGGGGCCAGCTCGAGGCGCCCGAGCTCGACGCGTTCGTGCTCGAGCACGACATCGGCGAGGAAGACGCCGAGCTGCTCCAGCGCGAGCTCGAGGCGCACAACATCGAGATCACGCAGCCCGACGTCGACGCCGAGAAGGAAGCGGCCGCCACCAAGCAGTACGAGGCCGGCGCCGTTTCCGGTGCGGCTGACAGCCTCCAGCTCTTCCTGGCCGACGTCGGCCGCCACAAGCTCCTCACGGCAGCCGAGGAGGTTGCGCTCGCCAAGCGGATCGAGCGCGGCGACCCCGTCGCGAAGCGCGTGATGATCGAGTCGAACCTCCGGCTCGTCGTCTCCATCGCGAAGGGCTACCGCGGCCTCGGGGTTCCTTTCCTCGATCTCATCCAGGAGGGGACGCTCGGCCTCAACCGCGCAGTCGAGAAGTTCGACTGGCGACGCGGCTTCAAGTTCTCGACATACGCGACCTGGTGGATTCGCCAGTCCGTCCAGCGCGCGGTCGCAAATCACGCACGGACGATCCGCGTGCCCGTGCACGTCGTCGAGCGCCAGCAGAAGCTCTCCCGAGCCGCCCGCCGGCTCGAGGTCGAGTTGGGGCGCGAGGCGACGAAGCAGGAGCTCGCCGAGGCGACAGGCCTGCCGATCCAGCACGTCGAGGAGGCGCTCGGCGCAGCTCACGCTTCTGTCTCGCTGAACCAGACGGTCGGCGCAGACGACGAGGGTGAGCTGGGCGACCTCTTCGCCGACCGCGAGGCGGCCGACCCATTCGACGAGGCGGAGGAGTCGCTCCGCCGGCAGAGCATCCGGCGCGCACTCGACGCTCTCCCCGAGCGCGAGCGGCGCATCCTCGAGCTCCGGTTCGGGTTCGAGGGCGAGCCGTGGACGCTCGAGGCGATCGGTCACGAGCTCGATCTCACGCGCGAACGGGTTCGGCAGCTCGAAGGTCAGGCGCTGAAGCGCCTCGAGGCCCTGCGCGATCTGGCCGGCCTGGCAGCGTAGAAACCCGACACCTTTCTGAAGAAAGCGGCCCGGACGGGGGCCGCTTTCGTTTCGGGTCCGTCGAGCCCGCGTCGCGCGCCTATACTCGCCCAGTGCGTAGTCCGGGGCACCTTCAGACGCGGTGACCACTGCGCAGGCAGTCCTCGAGGTCGCGGTCCCGGAAAGCCGGAGCCCGCGCCAACAGTTTTGGCTCCGATTCAAGGAGGACAAAGCCGCCGTAACGGGCGGGATCGTCGTCATTCTTCTCGTCACGATCGCGATCTTCGGCGGCCCTCTCGCCGAGCACGTCACGGGCCATCCGAAGAACGAGCCCTATTCAACAATGACGGACGACTACGGGATTCCCCGTGGCCCGAACTCGCAATTCTGGTTCGGAGCGGACGCCGCTGGACGCGACCTCTTCGTCCGGACGATGTACGGAGCCCGAACGTCACTCCTCGTCGGGATCGTCGCCTCGGGCCTCGCGGTCCTCATAGGGATGACCATTGGTCTCCTCGCGGGATTCTTCGGCAGCTGGACGGACGCGACACTTTCTCGAGGCGCGGACGTCATGCTCGCCGTGCCTCAGCTCTTGATCTCGATCGGCATCGTCGCGTCGTGCAGCACGACAAAGCAGGGCTGCCTGCACGGAACCGTGAAGCCCGGCCTGGGATTGGTCATTCTCGTGATCGTCCTGTTCTCGTGGCCATACGTCGCACGGGTCGTGCGAGGCAACACGTTGTCGCTGAAAGAGAAGGAGTTCGTCGAGGCCAGCCGCTCGATCGGCGCCGGCAACCTGCGGATCATCGCCGGAGATGTGCTGCCGAATCTCCTCGCGCCGATCATCGTCCTGGCAACGCTTCTCGTTCCTCAGAGCATCCTCTTCGAGGCCGCGCTCTCGTACCTCGGCCTCGGTGTGCCGCCGGACCAGGCATCATGGGGTCAGATATTGGCCGACGCTTCCGGTTTGTACGACGTCGCGTGGTGGCTCATGGTGTTTCCAGGGGCCTTCCTCGTTCTCACGACGCTTGCGTTCAATCTACTCGGCGACGGCCTGCGCGACGCGCTCGACGTCCGAACCGACCGTTGACGCAGCAGCAACACTTCCGGCTTGTCATCGTCTCAACTCACGCGATGTTTGGATAATCCCGCTGAAGAGCGGGGGAAGGAGGGCAAGTGCCACGGCAACGAAACAGGCGACGGATCGCGGTGATCGCTGCGGTTCTGCTCGGGACCACCGTGCTGACAGCAGCGCTGGTGTCCGCCGCATCCGCCGACTCGAACAAGAAGAGCGCCCGGGGAGGCACCTACCGCATCGGGTGGGAGGGGAGCTTCGGGTGGACCGACAGCTTCGACCCAACCGGGGAGTACCTTGCGAACGCATTCGAGATCGACGGGATCCTATTACGCGGACTGACCACCTACAACCACGTTGCGGGAGCTGCGGGGGGCATCCCCGTCCCGGATCTGGCGACGTCGCTTCCGGCGCCCACAAACGGCGGAACGCGATACACGTTCAAGCTGAAGAGCGGGATCAAGTTCGGCCCGCCCGTCAACCGCGAGATCGCGTCCACGGACATCCGGTACGCGATCGAGCGAATGGCTCGGCCAGCCAACGGCGCGCAGTACGTCGGGTACATGAAGGTGATCAAGGGTCTCGACGCGTACAGCAAGGGAGAGGGGAGCTCGATCTCGGGCATCAAGACCCCGAACTCGAAGACGATTAGCTTCGATCTCACCGCACGCACCGGTGACTTCTTCAACCGCCTGACCTTCCCGGCGGCTGCTGCAATGCCAGCGGAGGTCGCGAAGTGCTTCGAGGGCAAGCCGGGAGAGTACGGACGGTACGTGATCTCTTCCGGCCCATACATGATCGAGGGCTCTCAAAATCTCAATATCAGCTCGTGCGACGCCCTGAAGCCGATCAGCGGCTACGACGGGCAGACGAGCCTCACACTCGTCCGAAACCCGAACTACAACGCCAAGACCGATAGCAAGGCATCGCGGGAGAACAACCCGGACAAGTTCACCTTCACAGTCGACTCGAACATCGACGACATCTACGCGAGAGTCGGTGCAGGCGAGCTCGATGACGAGTACACCACTGGCTCACCCAAGGTGTACCGCGAGTACCTCACCGACTCGAGCAAGAAGAAGTACCTACACTCGAACTCGGCTGACGGCACGTACTACCTCACGATGAACCTGACCCAGCCGCCGTTCGACGACGTCCATGTCCGCAGGGCAATGAACTGGATCGTGGACCGCAATGCGCTGCGAAAGGCATGGGGCGGCCCGATCTCCGGAGAAATCGCGCAGCACATCATCCCGAACTCGCTGGTCAACGGGCTGGACAACTTCGCCCCCTTTAAGACCCCCAGAGACAGCGGAAGTGTTGCCAAGGCGCTCGCGGAGATGAAGCAGTCCAAGTACACGAACAAGGGCGGCGTCTGCTCGGCGAAGCAGTGCAAGGGCGTCCTCTTGATCTCTGATACCCGAGCGGTTGACAAGCTGCTCCTGCCTGCCGTACAGGCAAGCGCAGCGAAGATCGGCATCACGTTCGCCGTGCGGTCGGTTACCGGTGCGTACCCGGTGATCCAGACGACGTCGAACAACATCCCGATCTCGACCCGGCCCCGCTGGTTCAAGGACTACGCGGATCCGTCGACGTTCATCGATCCGTTGTTCTTCAGCGGAAACATCATCCCGAGCGGGAATACGAACTACGCCCTGGTCGGGCTCAAGCCGAGCCAGGTCCAGGCGCTCGGCATCAAGGGCAACACGAAGAACATCCCGAGCATCGACAAGCTCACCGACAAGTGCTCTCCCCTCGTCGGCAATGCTCGGCTGACCTGCTACGGAGGGATCGACAAGGTCTTGACGACGGACATCGTCCCATGGGTGCCTTACATGTGGGCGAACACCGTCACCATCCTCGGCCCGAACGTCACGAAGTGGAACTTCGACCAGTCGGCAGGATTCACGGCGCTGGCCCACGTCGCTGTGAAATAGTGACCGAGCCTCTCGACTCGACGAGAGCGGGGCCCCCACGGGGCCCCGCTCTCGTCTACCTTCTCGTCTAATGGCGCTCTACATCGTTCGACGGCTCGCTTGGGCGGCAGTGGTCGTCCTCATCGTGATGCTCCTGACGTTCGCGGTCTTCTACTTGATGCCGGCTGGTGACCCAGCGCTTCGCTTCGCCGGAAAGTCTCCGACCACTGAATCGCTTGCTCTCATCCGGCATCGCCTAGGCCTCGACCAACCGTGGTACGTGCAGTACGGGAAGTTCGTCAAGAACTTCGTGACGGGAGACGAATACGGATGGCCCGGGCTCGGCTACTCATACAACACGAACGTGCCTGTAATCGATCAGGTGCGGGAACGTGCCCCTCGGACCCTGTTGCTCATCGTCGGCGCAGCGACGATCTGGCTTATCGCCGGGGTCTCGATCGGAGTCTTGTCCGCGATCAAGAGACGAACGGTGGCCGACCGGGCCGCCATGGGCTTCGTACTCGTCGGGATCTCGGCCCCGGTCTTCTGGCTCGGACTGATGGCGCTCTTCATCTTCTGGAAGAAGCTGCATCTCACCGGTGGCACGGGCTACGTGCCCCCAACCGAGGACCTTTTGGGCTTCTTCTCGCACATGATCCTCCCTTGGTGCGTGCTCGCCCTCCTCTTCACGGCGATCTACGCCCGGATGACTCGCAACACTCTCCTGGAGACGCTGGGGGAGGACTACATACGGACAGCCCGTGCCAAGGGGCTCTCCGAAAAGGACGTCATCGTCCACCACGCGCTTCGCGCAAGCCTCATCCCGATCGTGACGATGTTTGGAATGGACGTCGCCCTTCTCGTCGGCGGCGCGATCATCACCGAGTCCGTCTTCAACATCCAGGGACTCGGTTGGCTTGCCATCGACAGCACGCTCAATCAGGACCTCCCGACTGTCGTGGGCGTCGTTCTTCTCGGTGCGATCGCAGTCGTGTTCATGAATCTCATCGTCGACATTGCGTATGCGTTCCTCGATCCTCGGGTCCGCTACGCGTGAAGGAGAAGATCCTCGAGGTCCGCGGACTGTCGGTCGTCTTCCCGACCATGGACGGCGAGGTCCAGGCCGTCTCAGACCTCACGTACACGCTCCATCGTGGAGAAACGCTCGGGATCGTCGGCGAGTCGGGGTCAGGAAAGAGCGTCTCGAGCCTCGCGCTCATGGGGTTGCTCAACGCCGAGCGGGCTCGTATCGACGGAGAGGCTGTGCTGGGCGGACGCAACCTCCTCGCACTGCCGGCGAAAGCTATGCGCGACATCCGGGGGAAGGACGTCGCGATGATCTTCCAGGACCCGTTCGCGTGCCTGCACCCGATGCACCGCGTCGGCGATCAGATCGCCGAGGCGGTCACCGCCCACGCGAAGGTCTCGAACGCCGAAGCCAGTAAGCGCTCGGTCGAGCTGCTCGAAGCCGTCGGCATCCCGAATGCCAAGGACCGCGCCCGAGACTATCCGCACCAGTTCTCGGGAGGAATGCGCCAGCGCGCCATGATCGCGATGGCCCTCGTGCACAACCCTTCCGTCCTAATAGCGGACGAACCGACCACAGCACTCGACGTCACCGTGCAGGCCCAGATCCTCGAGCTCATCGAGCGCGTGAAGCGAGAGTTCGACATCGGCGTCATCCTCATTACGCACGACCTGGGCGTCATCGCGGAGACGGCTGACACCGTGCTCGTCATGTATGCGGGGCGCGCAATGGAGTCTGGACCAGCAAGCGAGCTCTTCAAGGCGCCGCAGAACCCGTACACGTGGGGTCTGCTCAAGTCGATGCCGACGGTCGAATGCCGATTGGAGACGCTCGTCGCAATCGAGGGTTCACCACCGTCGCTCGTTGATCTCCCGATCGGCTGCGCGTTCCATCCTCGCTGTCCGTACCGCTTCGCGCGATGCACGACCGAGCTGCCCGAGCTGCGCGCGCAACCGGAGGGGCACTTGGACCGTTGCCACCTCTCTTCCGAGATCAAGAGAAAGGCCTGGGCAACGAGCGTTTCCGAGAGCCTCGGTAGAGCTGGATGAGTGCCTCGATGACGGAGGCGATCGTGGAGCTCGAGCACGTCGCGAAGCATTTCCCGGTCAGCCAGGGGGTCTTTTCTCGCTCCCGGGCGCGGGTTCACGCGGTCGAAGACGTTACGCTCACCGTGCGGAAGGGGGAGACACTGGGGATCGTCGGCGAGTCGGGCTGCGGCAAATCGACGACCGCTCGCCTGATGCTGCGGCTGATCGACCCGACCACGGGGTCCATCAGGTTCGAAGGGCGCGACATCACAGGGCTTTCACACCGGCAGCTTCGGCCGCTGCGGCGCGAGATGCAGATGATCTTCCAAGACCCATACGCATCGTTGAATCCACGCAAGACGGTCGAGCAGATAGTCAGCCAACCTTTCGCGATCCACGGGGGCGTTTCACGCCGCGAAGCTAAGCTTCGCGTCCGGGAGCTCCTGAGCGTCGTCGGCTTGAGCCCGGAGCACGCAAGCCGGTATCCTCACGAGTTCTCAGGTGGCCAGCGCCAGCGGATCGGCATCGCACGTGCCCTCGCGCTGAACCCGAAGTTGATCGTGTGTGACGAGCCCGTGTCAGCGCTGGACGTCTCGGTACAAGCGCAGATCCTGAACCTCCTTCGCTCTCTCCAAGACGAGTTCAACCTCACGTATGTCTTCATCTCGCACGACTTGTCCGTGATGCGGCAGATCTGCACGCGAATTGCCGTGATGTATCTCGGGCGCGTCGTTGAGCTCGCTGAGTCGGAGCGGATCTTCGAGCGGCCGCGGCACCCCTACACTGCCGTGCTCATCTCGGCAGTTCCACGGCTCTCGAGCGACGGGAAGAAGCGCGAGCGCATCGTCGTGAGCGGCGATGTACCGTCTCCTGTCGATCCCCCGAGCGGATGCGTCTTTCACCCCCGCTGCCCGCGCTTCAGGCCCGGTCACTGCGACACCGTGCAACCTCAGCTCGAACCGACACCCGGAGAGTGGGGCCACGTCGCCGCATGTCACTATCCGCTCGAGCGCTGGCCCGCAGACGAATCCGAGCTTCGCGTCGATCTCGAGCGAGCCATCGGCCCGTGACGCCACACACGACGTAGATTCTCTCCCCCGTTCGAGCGAAAGGCGCACGTGTGACCTAAAGCGGCGCGGCGCGAGCGCCGATACCGGAAGCGTGGACGCCGCAGAGCGTAAGGAAATCTTGAACCGTTATCGCGACCACAGCCGCCGATTCGAGGCGGCCGCGGCGCGCCGTAGCTCCAGCCGGCATGGATCGGTTATCCCGTTTACGCAACCGGCTACGCGAGAGGTTGGTCAAGATCCAACCGCTCGGGAGATCGAGGTGCTTCAACTCGTCTCGGACGGCCTCGTCAATCGTGAGATCGGCGAACGTCTCTTCCTGTCCGAAGAGACGGTGAAATCACACGTTAGGCATCTGCTCGCGAAGCTTCAAGCGCGAAGCAGAGCCCACGCCGTAGCGGTTGGCTTCCGGCGTGGGCTCATTGCGTAGCTCCATCCCGTCCGCATCCATTTCTCCACCCGGGGCCGTTCCCTCGGGGTAAACCCCAAAAGAGGGATGCCCACCCCCGGCGGAGAACCGAGGATGCGACGGACCTACCAGATCTTCGAACCCCTGGACATAGGCAATGACTCCTCGATTGGGAACTGACGGCAGCCGTATCGTATACCCCGTTCGAGGGATAGTTCAAGCATTTCGTGAACTGGGTCGACACCCGCAGCGGCGGACTCTCGCGTATGTGACCGCCCTCGCCGTGGCAGCCATGGCAATGGCGGGGGCCCTGATCGCAGCCGGATACACGCTTCAGTCACCGATGACGGTCCTTGCGCTCGCGACGGCCGCGGCCGTCGCGGAACGGATCAGCGTTCGTTTCGCAGTGGCGCAGCGCGGCCTGGCGAAGACCGAGGAGCAGTCGATCCACCTCCTTCCGACCCTCTTTGCGGCCGTGCTCTTCGGCCCACTCGCTGCAGGAGCCGTCGGGGCGGCTTCGATGCTCGGCGATCCGGAGCTCATCGCGCGCCGAGATGCCGAACGCGCCCCGAGGCTCAAATGGGCGACTTACACCAGCACCCGGTTCATCAGCGGCGCGGCGATGGGCCTCGCTGCTCAGGCAACACTGAGCCTCGTTCCGTCCGAGTTCGGAGAGCTGATCGCCGCATCACTCGTCGGTGCGGTTGTTGGCGAAGGGCTCGATGTGTTCTTCTCAGGTCTAACGGCAAGCGTACGCGGCAGGCCAATTCGTGATGCGTTTCGCACAATCGTGCCGGTCGTCCTCACCTCAGCGCCGGTCTACGCGCCGATCGTTGCACTCCTCGCGTTCATGTACGTGAGGGTGTCGCCGTGGACGTTGGCGCTTTTCCTTGTGCCTGCCATGGCCGCCCAACGCCTCTACGGCCTGTATCAAGAGCAGCGTCAACTCGCAGACGACCTGTCGACGGCGAACGAGACCCTCGAGCGAGCGAACCTCCAGTTCGCCGCTGCGCTGATCGCGACTCTCGACGCCCGGGACCAGTACACGGCCGGCCACTCAGCGGCCGTCGCGATCTACTCACGCGACATCGTCGAACGCATGGGGCTCGCTCCCGGGATCCAGGAGCATGCGTATCTCTGCGGTCTCGTCCACGACATCGGCAAGATCGGACTTCCGCCGGGGCTGCTCGAGAAGCCGGGCGCGCTCACGCTCGAAGAGCGGCGCCAGATGCAGGAGCACTCCGCCATCGGCGAGCGGATCCTGGCCCACGTTGACGAGTACTCGGAGATCGCAAGAGTCGTTCGACACCACCACGAACGGATCGACGGCCAGGGGTATCCCGATGGGCTGGTCGAGGAGGACATTCCGCTCGTGTCGCGCATCATCGCCGTCGCAGACGCGTACAACGCAATGACCTCGGATCGCCCGTACCGCGACGCAATGCCGAGCCGCGTCGCCCGGCTACGGCTCGCTCAGGCCGTCGACAGTCAGTTCGACACCTCCGTCGTCGCCGTGTTCGAGGCCATCCTCGCCGGTGCTCCTGAGGACTACCGGCTGGCGCAGCGGCCCGATTTCCGCGAGTTCGCTCAAAGCACCTATGACGAGTCCGGTACAGAGGCTGTCGACTCTGTGGCCGACGTCGCTTGACTGGCTCGCTCTAGAACCGCCTGAACTGCAAGCGCAGTCCGCGATCGCGTGCCGAGTTTGTCGTAAATGTGGTGCGCATGGGCCTTGACGGTCGATTCCTCGATGAAGAGAAGCCTCGCAATCTGGCGGTTCGTGAGCCCCTCCCGGAGTAATTCGAAGACCTCGCGCTCGCGTGGCGACAGCCGCGCTCTTGGATCAGCTTCGGTGAGTACAGGCAGACCGATCGCGCTTGCTAGGTCTGTGTCGCCGACTCGACGGAGGAGATCCCTTAGCCGATCGGGTTCAGCGACACGAAGCAGTACCGCGAAGAGTTCAGGACACGCTCGATAGGCCACTACCAGGAGATCGATCGCGCCAATCGAGAACGCCGTAGTGTCAAGGGCAATCACCCGATCAATCGCATCTGCCGCGCGAGTCTTTAGTGCGCAGATCGCCTCGACCGCAGGGATGAGGACCACCGGCTCAACAGCCTTACTCGTGCCACGGCTTTGATCGACTAGCGCGAGAGCCTCAGCAGTCCGTCCCATGCAGGCAAGAACGAGGGAACGAGAGCACCGGAGCTCGGCGAGTGACGCCAGCAAAGCCGTTCGTGGCTCGGTAGTGGCGAGCTCGAGCGCGGTCTCGTAGCGCCCTTGCTGCGCGAGAACCCGGAGCAGAATCGAACGACCCAGCAGCTCGGCGTGGACGTCGCCATTCCGTTCAGCGAGGGAGAGCGCCTCGGCAACGGCTTGCTCAGCATGTCGCCATTCGCGCAACCCAGAGTGCGCCATGGCGCTGCCGCACAGGGCATACGGTACAGCGAACTCGAGGCGGAACCGTCGCGCCGTGTTCAATAGACCAGTGGCCGCCGAGCGCGCATCCGTGTAGCGAGCAGCCAATGCCAACGCAATCGCGTAGCCGCTCTCAAACGACGACTCGACCAGCGGATCGTTGACGGCGGAGAGAAGTTGGTTGGCCCGGTCCGCGTCCTCAAGATCGAGCGATCCACGCCGAAGCTGCAAGTACATCCGATGAGCGGCAGCGCGAACTACTTCGCGCGCGTCAGCGAACGTGACGCCGTCCGACAGCCGCGCGAGAGTTGGCTCTGCGTCCGGGAGCTCTAGGTCGATGAAGCAGCGCAGCTGACCCCACATGGCATCGCGCCGCTCGGAGTCCGTCGAAGCAGCTGCCTCGGCTCGCCGGTAGAGCTGCAGGGCCTCCTCCTCGCGGGACGCGAGGTGTGCCGCCCGCCCGGCAACCGACAGCGCGCGAAAGGCGAGCTCGGGATCCTTGCCCGCAGCTGCCTCCGCATACGCCATCGCCTCCACATGACGGCCGTATCGGAGCGCCACCTCCGCCCGCCCAACCGAGAACACCGCTGCTTCGAGACCCGCGTCCGACGCGAACTCACACCACTTCTGCAGGGTCGGAAGGCGGCCGGTGTCAAGCAGCTCGTCGAGCGCTGCACGCAGCAGCGGCTCGATCTCGTGAGCTGGCCCCAAACGCGCGATCACGTCGAATGCTGCGTCCCATTCCCGGCGGCCCTGGTAGATGTCGAGGCACGAGGCGACCGCGCCGTCCGCAGGAAGCAACCCGAGCTGCTCGCTCCGCTCCGCGAGGAACGCGCGAGCCAGTGGATGAAGCTCGAGCTGCGCTCCGCGTTCGACGAGGATCCCCACGTCCAGGGCAGCGGCGCAGACGGACTCGGCGCTCTCGATACCAAGGAGCCCTGCGGCCAGATCACGATCCAAGACGGGAGCGACGGAGAGCGTCGTCAGACCCTGCTGCACGTCGGCGCCGAGCGCACTGAAGACCTCCTCCGCGAAGAACCGGTAGAGCGACTCGGGGACCTGCTCTGCGTCGCTCTCGATCTCGGCAAACGACACGCTGGCCAATCCGATGACCGCCGGCCAGCCGTTCGCAATCGAGACGAGCCCGGACGCCGAAGGAGCGCTTCGACCGACGAGCACGTCGGCCGCTTCGTGGCTGTCCATTGCAAGCGCCGTCTGATTGAGCTCGAGGACGTCCCCGTACAGGATCTTCTTCGCCGAGACCCACGCCGGGCGTTGACGGCTCGCGATCAGGAACTGGACCGTTGATGCAGCCACGAGCGCGGAGACGAACCGCTCGGCCTGCGGCTCGAGCGCGATCTCGTGGTAATCGTCGATGACGAGCCAGCCGTCCGCCGGCCACGCTTCCAAATCCTCCCCGAGGATCTCGGCCAGTGTCTCGACGTTCTCGGCTGGGGCGGGAAGGGCGCGAAGATGCTCACGGAGGCGCGCGTCACATTCCTCGACGAGAGCCGCGCACGTCCGAGCGAGGCCAAGAGCGAGCGCCGCGACGTCCGTGGACGACGAACGCGCAGTGAACCACGCGTCGCGCCGTCCGTCACGCGCGACCCACTGTTCGGCAAGCGTCGACTTTCCGTAACCGGCGGGAGCGACAAGAGTTCGCACGCGGGCCTTCGACTCGTCGAGAAGCCCGAAGAGCCGCGGCCGCTCGACGATCCTGCGACGCTTGAGGGCGCGGACTTCGGGGGCTGTCGCCGTCACGCCATCTCCTGACCAATTTCACCTGGATCGGGGCTTCGACCCTAACACCCTCGAGTACGGAAGGGGCACCCGCGGCTGCACTGCCAGTCGAGGGTGCCCCTGGGTCAGCGGGGAAGCCGGACCGCAAGTGACCAGCGGCGCCCCGCAGACAGCGGATCCTCGCCAGTGAGCAAGCGAAACGCGATCGGGATCTGGCGACGGCGCTGCACACCGAGCTTCTGCCGAAGCACGTCGCAATGCGCCTTGGCCGTTCTGGGTGAGATCCCGAGCCGTGCTCCGACCTCTTCGTTCGAGCATCCCGCTGCGATCAGTGCGACGACCTCACGCTGGCGCGGCGTGATAGGTGCCGTCTTTCTTCCCGTGGCCAGTTCGATCATGGCCACGAACCTACTCCCTCGTTCGAGGGACGACCATTCGTCCGCAGGTGTAACGCATGGTGTATTCCGACCGCGGGCCGCCCGATGAACTACAGCAGGATCGCCTGAAAGGCGAGCATTGCCGCGAACGAGGCGATCGCGGTCACCGCAACGGCTCGGACAGAGGCCTGCCGAAGGGCTTCGGGGAGGAGCTCTCGTACAACCATCCAGGCCATTGCCCCGGCTGCGAACCCGAGCGCTGCTGGAAGAACTCCCTCGAAAGCGTCGACGAAGAGAAATGCCGGCACCGCCAACAATGGCTGCGGAAGGCTCGAGAAGATGCTCCAACCAGCCGCCGCGCGAACCGAGGTCCCGCGCGGGACGAGAACGAGGCTGATCGCGAGGCCCTCGGGGATGTTGTGAACCGCGATCGCAACAGCGATCAGGATCCCCAGGGTTTCTCCGCCGCCGAAGGCCGCTCCGACACCGACTCCCTCGGCGACGGAGTGAACGGTCATCACGGCGACGATGAGGAGCGCCTTTACGGCGTCGTCTCCGCGAAGCGAACCGAGCTCGAGCTCGCGATGCGGCGCGTGCAGGAAGCGAGAGACGACGAGGATGAAGACGACGCCTGCGGCAACACCGACGGCCGAACCAGTACCGCTTCGATGGCCTGCTGCGAGGACGAGACTGGCGCTTGCGCCAAGCATCACGCCACTCGCCGCCGCATTCGCGATGCCCAAGGCGTTTCGGCCGTTCGTGCGGGCAAAGAGGAGCGGCAGCGCGCCGAGGCCGGTAGCGAGCGCCGTGAGAAGCGCCGCGACGAAGACCGTGAGGATATCGACCTCAGTCACTGCCGCACCCTAACGACGTGGCGGAAAACCCGAACCCCTCCTCCGTGGGCCTACTGATGCGTCACGGGAGTCGGCTGACGACGCTAGGTGTGACAAAGGAGGATCCATGAAGGTCTGCGATCTGATGACGAGCGAGGTCGTCACCGTCACCCCGAAGACGTCCTTGCGAGACGCTGCTGTGCTCCTCACAGAGAAGGGGATCTCGGGCATGCCCGTCGTGAATGATGCGAACGAGGTCGTGGGTGTGCTCTCCGAGGCCGACATCGTCGTGAAGGCCGGTGGGGAGGTCGCTCGGAACCGGCTGCTCGGCTGGCTCCTCGAGGCCGACTTCGGGCTGGAGGACAAGATCAGAGCCGAGACCGTCGGTGACGCGATGACCGCACCACCGGTGTCGATCTCCCCGAAGCGACGGGTGCACCAAGCTGCCAGGCTGATGGTGTCTGAGAACGTCAACCGACTGCCGGTCGTGGAGAACGGCAAGCTCGTGGGAATCGTCACGCGGGCAGACATCGTTCGCGCGTTTACACGCTCGGATGCCGAGCTCGTTGACGAGATTCGCGGAGACATCCTGCGCCGAACGTTCTGGCTCGAGCCGGGGAGCGTCGCCGTGGACGTCGTCGACGGCCACGTAACGCTCCGCGGCGAAGTCGAGACCGAGGCAGATCAGGAGCTGCTGCCCCACTTCGTCGCCCGCGTGCCCGGGGTCATCTCCGTCGACGCGGATCTCAGCTGTCGCTCGAAGGTATCGATTGCCCGTTGACGGCACGACGATCGCGCTGAGTACCGCAAACTTGGCTCGCCGAGTTGAAGGCGTGATCGTCGCCGAGCCGGTTTCGATTCTCAGGGGCCTACCGCTGGGTTTACGGGCAGACTGGGCTCTATGGCGCCGATGAAACCCAGCTCGAGTACGCACCCGTCCGGACGCTCGGTCGTCCTCGCGTTCGCGGGAGCCGTGGCGGCTGCGGTCGCCCTCGTTGTCGTCGCGCTGCTCTTGCGAAACGACGGAGACGCACCCCCGCCCTCTCCGACACCGGGTGTCGAGCTTGCCGGAATACCGCAGGACGATCGCGTGCTCGGCAATCCCGCAGCGAAGGTCACGCTTATCGAGTATGCCGACCCACAATGCCCGGCCTGTCGCGTCTACACCGAGGACCTCTTCCCGGCAGTCGTCGACGAGTATGTAAGGCCGGGCAAGGTGAAGAACGAGTTCCGCGGTTTCCCTTTCATCGGGCCCGACTCGGTCAAGGCGCTCCGCTTCATCTACGCAGCTGGGTTGCAGGACAAGCTGTGGCAGTTTCAGGAAGCCCTCTACCGCAATCAGGGCGGCGAGAACGACGGCTGGGTGACTGACGACCTCCTCCGCGAGGTGGCGAGCGAGATCCCGGGCCTCGACGTCGACAAGCTCTTTGCAGATGCCGGGAGCACCGAGATCGCAGCGGAGGTGAACGCCGCCCCAGGCGAAGCCCAGGCAGCCGGCATTTCGGGCACGCCGTCGTTCTTCGTCAAGATCGGGGACGCCGAGCCCTATTACATTCAAGTCGCGAGCGTCGGCGAGATGAGAGCAGCGCTCGACGACGCCCTCGAGGGTTGAGCGACCGCGCCCTACGGCTCGCGGCAGCGATCGTCGCGCTCGCGGGGATCGCTGTTGCCGGCTACCTCAGCTGGGCCCATTACGCCCACTCCGCGGTCGTGTGCATTGCCGGCGGTGGCTGCGAAACGGTTCAGGAGTCGGACTACGCAGCCATCGCAGGCGTCCCCGTAGCAGTTCTGGGGCTCATCGCGTACGCCGTGATCCTCGCGCTGATCGCATGGGATGCGCCGATCGCACGGCTGTCGGCGGCGACGATCGCGTTGATGGGCTTGCTCTTCGGCGCATACCTCTTGGCGCTGCAACTGTTCGTGATCGACGCGATCTGCGTCTGGTGCCTCGCGAACGACGTGCTGATCGCACCCGCGCTCGCCGTGCTGACGGCGTTGCGGCTTCGTTCATCGTAGGGGCGAGACAGTTCCTCGCCCGGGCCGGGCATGCCCAGCCCCTACGTCATCGGGACCTGGCGGAGAACTTTCGGCGCGACGCGGTCGAGGATCTCCGACAAGCTCTCGCCGGTGCAGGTGATGCCGTGGTTGCGCAGACCGATCACGGCATGCGCAGGATCCGGCTCGAGCGCGACGAGATCAGCGACCGCGATGGCGAGCTCTTGCGTTCCACAGGGGTAGTTCACATCCGTTGCGGCGATGCCCTCCATCCACGCGTGGACATGAAGGATCGCGCCGACGTCGGGGTGCGCCTGGTAGATCATCCAGTGCTCGATCGCGTCGACCGAGACGCGCCGTGGCTCGATCCCGGGGGGAACGCTGAGCACGATCACGCCGCGCTCGTCGTCGAAGTCCTTGACCATCAAGAAGTCCCTGCCGACGATCTCGAGCTGTGACTTGTCGACGCCGCTCGCGCTCATCCAGAAGCGCGTCTCGTCCTTGCGGGCGGAGAGGTTCCCATAGGAGAGGCCGCCAACGCTGTAGAGCCGCATGACATGGCGAAGATCACGCCCGGAAAGGAAATCCTCGACCGGGAAAGGAGATGGCAGCAGGTCAAGCTCGTCGAGCCGACTGCCTGCTAACCCGATGTCTGCGGTGATGTCGTCTCCGTCCCAAAGCTCGGGCTCGAGATCCGGGATCCACTCGTTGTCGATCACGAGCCTGGACGTCGCGAGCGGCTCGAGTCGTGCGTAGATCTCCTCCGGATCATCCGCCACGTGGTAGGTGCCGCGCTCCATGGTCGTAAACCACACACCCTCGCCGGGAACGCGAAGAAGAACGACGTTCGAGAGCGTGCGGACAAGCATCGGGTAGCTCTCCTTGAGAGCATCCTCCGGGGCCTTCGACAGCTCGTAGAACGCCGCCGAGTACGTCCCGCGGGACGCGCGACGAAACGCCTTCGGATCGGCCGCGTCGAACATGTTGAGGACGAAGTTGGCCTTGGCGATGTCGTCGACCGGAACGAAGTCGTCCTTCTCGAACTGCTTCCCGATCGTCCGCACCCACTCTTCGTGAGCCGGCGAGGTCGCGGTTCCCCAGATCGCGTACGTTCGCACGAGTCGAGTCTACCGCGCCCCTGCCGCGGGCTAGGTGACGGTGAAGCCGATTCGCTGGCCTGCCTGGTAGTGACCGGGCAGGTTGCAGAGCAGCACGTACTTCCCGGACTTCAACGTGAGATTCAGGCTCTTCGACGTTCCGGCCTCGAGCGGGCCAACTCTTCCGACCCGACCGGTCTCGACCGCTTTGCCTCCCTTGACGGGAAGCTTTGCGGGCGGCGTGTTCGTCCTGAGCACGACGAACTCGTGGTCGATCTTGCCTGAGTTCTTGACCGAGAACGAGACTGCTCCACGTTTCGCCGTGAGCGGGCTCGGCAGGATCTTGAACTCCTTGAGCTGCACCTTGACAAGCGTCTTGGAGGGGGAGGCCCCAATGGGACTTACGACGACGACGGCAGCCACCAGGGCGACGAGGGGCAACGCGAGTCTGGGCATGGGCCCAACCTAGCGGAAGAGGTCACGCTCACGCGGCATGACGAGATCGCTGCCGCGACCGTCGCCCACCGCGGTCAGACCGCGGACGATCGCTGCAGGGATGCCGTCGGTCTTCCCCATGACGAGCTGCGCGGCGCCGGCTATCTCGTCGGCGACCGCGATCTCAGTCGCGTGAAGCTCGTACCCCGTAGAGTCGCGCGCGCCCTTGAGGTCGAGCAGCGCGACGATCCCCGACACGCCGAGAGCAACGTCGGTGGTGCCGCGCCGCCACGCCCGACCGAACGAATCCGACACGATCAGGCCGACGTCGAACCCCGTCAACTCACGAATGCGGCTGCGCAAACGCTGGGCAGAGGCATCCGGATCGACGGGGAGCAGGACCAGGGTGTCGGGCCCCTTGGCGTTCGAGGTATCGACGCCCGCGGACGCGCAGACAAAGCCGTGCCGCGTCTCGGCGATAACGAGCGGCGGGCGGGCGCGGACGACCTCTCGGCTCTCCCGCAAGATCACCTCGATTCGGCGCGGATCTTGATCAGCCGCGAGCTCGTGCGCCCTCGGTGACGGCTCGATCTCGGAAAGATGGACAACCCGACCCTCCATCTTCGAAACCACCTTCTGCGCGACGACGACAACGTCGTCATGCTCGAATCCACCCACGCGTGCCGCGGCATCGGCGAGCAGCGCGGCGAGATCGTCTCCGTCTTCGAGCTCCGGGATACCGCGGAGCGGGATGACGCGAACCTCTTCGGTCAAGAGATCCCGGTGACCCGAATGCCGGCGTGCGCACGGTAGCGCTTGTTCAAGTTGACGATGACGGCCGTCAGGCCCTCGAGCGCCCGCGCGCTCGCCAGCGGCCCCGCGTCGAGCGCGCGTCCGGAGACGACGCGGCTCGTAAGATCGAGCACGAGCGCTTTGGCGTCGGGATCGTCTCCGCACACGAACGCGTCCTCGTCCGGCGGCTCCTCCGCACCGAGGCTCGCAGCGGCGAGCGAGTGGAGCCCGGCAAGTACGGGGCCGTCGAGCTCCTCCTGCATCCGCTCGGCAAGCGACGCGGCGTCCGGCGAGGGCAACACGCCGCCAGGAGTGAAGCGAAGCTCCGATGCAACCGACAACACCGGTGTCGTGCCGATCGCGCTCCGGAGCTCTCGGGCCGTGTCGAGAGCTGCCTCGGCCTTGACGGCGAGGACGACAAGATCAGCCGTACGGACCGCCTCGTCGTTCGCGGAGCCCTCGACGCCGAGCTCGGCGGCTACCGCTGCCGCCCTGACCGGGTCGCGCGAGCCGATCACCACCGCGGCGCCGGCTTCCCGCAGACGAATCGCAAGCGCGGTGCCGAACGGCCCCGTTCCGCCGACCACCGCTACCCGCACGCCGCCTCCAGCACGACCTCCGCAAGCCGTTTTGCAGACTCGCGATCACCCATCAAGGTCTGAGTGACGACGAGCTCCGCAGACGCCTCGGCGGGCGCATCCGCCCCGTCGATCACGAGGGCGTCGATGAGACCCGAGTAACAGTCTTTTACATGGCCTGGAGTGGCGCCGCCTGCCATCCTCGAGAGCATACGGCCGGCCGGGCCGGTGACTGCCGCTCCGCCGACGAGCGGGCTCACGGCCACACAGCGCGCGCGGCGGCGTTCGATCGCCTGCCGGATCGACGGGACAGAGAGGATAGGCCCGATCGAGAGGTACGGGTTGCTGGGAGCCAGGAGGAGCGCGTCGGCCGCCTCGAGCGCCTCGAGCACGCCCGAAGCGGGGCTGGCTTTGTCTCCGCCGTCGTACTCGACGGCGTCGACGTCGTCCCGATGCCCGCGACCGACATACCAATCCTGAAATGGGAACGTTCCCGCGGGCGTCACGACCTTGGTACGCAGATGATCGTCCGTCGCGGGGAGGATCCGGCTCTGGAGCCCGACTCGGCTGGAAATCCGCTCCGTGATCTCCGACAGAGCCACTCCTTCCCGAAGCGCTTGCGTGCGAACGAGATGGAGCCCGACGTCGAGGTCGCCGAGCCGAAACCAGCTCTCCCCACCCCACGAGGCGGCTGACTCGAGCGCGTTCCACGTCTCGCCCGCGCGCCCCCAGCCGCGCTCGTGGTCGATGAGACCGGCGAGCGTATAGAGGAGGCTGTCGAGATCGGGCGACACATGCAGCCCGAGGATGTCGATGTCGTCCCCGACGTTGCCGATGACGGTGAGCTCGCCCGGCTCGAGCGCGTCTTGGAGACCATGGGCGAAGCGGGCACCTCCGCCGCCCCCCGAGAGCAGGACAACCTTCACGCCGTGACGGCGAGCAGAGCGCGCGTGCGAGGGCCGGAAAGTAACGGGAGGTTCTCGAGATCGGAGTCCGTGTCGACATCGACCTCGAGCTCCGGGATCCTTGCCGTCGCAAAGGGAGCGTGGGCACGGAACCGTTCAGCGCTCCCCGCCCCGTAGAGCGGTGCGAAAACACTCGGATCTGGCAGTGAGAGCGCGTTCGTCGTTCCGTCGGATGCCTCCACCAAGGCCAGGCCGGCGGCTGCGAGATGGCGGAGGGCGTCCGGGGTCGCGCAGGGAAGATCCGCATTGACGACGAGCGCGTGACCGTCGACCTGTGCGAGCCCGGCCTCCACAGCCGAGCCCAGGCCGTTTCCGGGATCGGCCACGACCTCGGCGCCCGCGGGCACAACCGCACGATCGTCGGTCACCACGAGAACGCGCCCGACTTCGAGGGCCGCCGCGACCACATCTCCCAGCATCGCGATCGCAGCTGCGGCACGAATTGCGGAGGGCAGCCGCCGCTTCGCGTCGCCGCGGTACGGGATCACGATCGTCGGCACGCGCCGAAGCGTACTCAGGGTCCTGACGAGGGCCTGCTATGTCAGGCGGCGTTGGAGGACGTGCCGGGGCCGGAGGTGGCCCACTCCCTCAGGTCATACCAGTGCGAGGCGCGCAAGGCATCGCGCACCTCGGGGTCCGTGTGCCCCGCGTTGAAGACGTGGTGCTCGAGGTCGCAGCAGAGCTCGACCTCGCCGAGCGACACGTGGGAGATCTGCGCCAGCGCGTCGGCCGGAAGTTGAGCTTCGGCCACGGTGTAGTGCTTGAACTGGAGGTCCGGCGCGAGCTCCATGAGCTCGGGCCAGTCGGGACACGTGCGTGAACTCATCGCGTCGCTGAGTTCTCCTCCAGCATCCACCTCCCTTCAAAGCGCACGACCCCGCGCTCGTCGCCCCCGGGATAGACGACGAATACCAGTGCGTCGTCGAGCCAGTGGTAGACGTGCTCGCCGCTCTCGTCGGTCAGGCCGAGCCGAAGGTGGAAGCGGCCGTCCGCGAGCGGCAGCTCACCGATCTCGAAGCGGACGCTCCGCTGACCGTTTCCACCAGCCCAGCCGAGGCCCCGGAGATCGACGGCGTGACCGGCGACGAGCGTGCCCGCGTCGTCGCGAAGCTCGAGTTGGAGCCGCGGCGGCGGAATGCCGTCCGGCGCAGCCACTGACACGCGAAGAGCGAACGGCTCGCCCGACAGGAACTGGAGGCGGTCACCGCCTTCCTTCCCGATCAGCTCGGCCGACTCGATGGTCGCCTCGCCGGAGCCCCATTCGCGCAGACCGGCCCCGCGCTCAGCCGGATTCGCATCGTCGGCAAGGGCTCGCCGGTAGCGGGTGACGGCTTCCCGCGTGGGGCCGTCGAAGGCAACCCGGCCGACGTCGAGGAACACCGATCGCTCGCAGAGACGCTCGACCGCGGATGCGTCATGGGAAACGAAGACGATCGTGCCGCCGTTCTGCTTGAACGCGAAGATGCGTCCGAAGCACTTGCGCTGGAACGCCTCGTCGCCGACCGCGAACACCTCGTCGAGGAGCAGGGTGTCTGCGTCCAAGAAGGCGGCGATCGCGAAGCCGAGCCGCATCGTCATTCCCGACGAGTACGTCCGTACGGGCCGGTCGATCGCATGCTCGAGCTCCGCGAACGCGACGATCTCGTCGAATCGCTGCTTGATGTCGGCACGGCGAAGACCCTGGATCGCGCCGTTCAGGAAGACGTTCTCGCGCCCGGTGAAATCGAGGTGGAAGCCGGCGCCAAGCTCGAGGAGCGAGCCGATGCGTCCCTCGGTTCGCACCTGCCCGGCGGTCGGCTTGATGATCCCGGCGATGATGCGAAGGAGCGTTGTCTTGCCCGAGCCGTTCCGCCCGATGAGCCCGATCGCTTCCCCGCGTGCGACGTCGATGGAGACGTCGTGGAGTGCCCAGACGTCTGTGGCGTGAGTCCGACCACGTTGGACGAACAGATCCTTGAGCGTGCGCGCCTCGCGAGCATGGACGCGAAAGCGTCGCGAGACGCCGTCGACGTTGATCTCGCCCGAGTTCATTGCGACCTAGACTAGACGTCGATGCGCAACTGCGACGCGACCGCGAAGCGGGCGCCTTCAGGGGCTTTCGCGCGATCGGAATCCGCGCTTCAGCGGATTCCGATCTTGCGCACAAGCTAGTGGAGCGTGTCGGCGAGCACCCCGTTCCTCTGGGGCCGCTGGCGGTTCGTTGGCTCGCCTACGAGCTCGACGAGCCGCGCGCCGGCGTCTCGGGAAAGGCTCGGGTGCAACTCGAGAACGCAGGCTCTGCACCCTGGCGCTCTCGCGGCCGGGAAGGTGTCCAGCTCTCGTACCACTGGCTCGATCCGCTCGGCAACGCGATCGTGTGGGACGGTCCTCGCACCTCGTTCCCGAGAGTCGTCGAGCCGGCCGAGACGATCGAGCTCGAGGTCGTCGTGGTCGCACCTCGGCCGCCCGGGAGCTACCGCCTCGCCTTCGACCTCGTCGAGGAGTTGCGCTTCTGGTTCCAGGAGGTCGGATCGGAGCCACTCGATCTTCCCGTCGACGTCAAGCCACGCATCTCCGAGCGTCGTCTCGGCGTCGAGATGCACGGGGGACACGACCCCGAGACCGAGGCCGCGCTCGCTGCGCAGGAGGAGCCGATCGTCTCCGATGGAGCAGTCGCGGTCGCGCACCTCGTCGCGGGAGCGATCCCGGCACCCGACTGGTCGCGGCTAATCCTCGACGCCCACGAGGAGGGCTACGGAGCTGTCGCTGGAGCGATCGTTGCGGAGTCGCGCGGCGATCGAAGAAGACTTGCCCCCTGGGCATCGGGAGGCGGACGCAACCCGCGCTTCGGCCACCCGTTGCTCCTCCCGTCGCTCCTCGACGGGCTCGAGCCCGAGAGTCACGAGGGCCTCCCGTCCTACGCGGGGAGCGACTCGCTCTTCGAGGGACGAGCCGTCGTCAGACTTCGGTCGCGATCCGGTCGTCCGAACGGCTGAAGATGTACGCACCCGCCGTGAGGGCGACGACCGCCGCGACGACCGTGTAGAGCGTGTCTGCGGCGCCAGGGGCATCGCCATAGAACAAGACCGCGCGCATGGCCTCGATCGGCGGTGTCAGGAAGTTCACCCAGTGCAGGGCGAACTCCGCCGCCGGGTACTCGTCCACCCCGGGCAGCTGGTCGAGGCTGTACAGGATCGGCGTGAGGAAGAACCAGGGCAGCAGGAGCGCCTGCAGCAGGTGCTCGACGTCCCGGTAGAGAGCGTTCAGCGCCGCGACCGCGAGCGCGAACCCGGCGACGATGCACGCAAAGAGCGCTCCCAACGGGAACGCGAGCCAGACGGTCCCGCGCGCCTCGGGGTGCGTCCCGAGACTGAGCGCTACCACGACCCCGAGCATGACCGCGAAGCTGACGAGGTTCGTACCCACGATCGAGAGCGGCACGAGCTGGCGTGGGAAGCGCACCTTGCGAATGAGGTTCGCGTTCTCGAGCAGGCTCCGTGACGACGCCTGTGAGGCCGTCGCAAAGAAGACCCAGGCCGGCAGGCCGCAGAGCAAGAAGAGCCAGTAGTCGTCGCTTCCGACCTCCGCCACCCGCCAGAGCACCGAAAACACGAACAGGTAGACGAGCATGAGCACGAGCGGGTGGAGGAGCGACCATCCGAGTCCGAGGAACGAGCCCCGGTACTTCGCGCGGATGTCGCGCCGGAAGAGGCTCCCGAACAGCTCGCGGTAGCGAATTACGTCGATGTAAACAGACACCGCGAAGAGTCTAGGCCGACGGGGGGCTCGACTACCCTTTCCAGACTGTGGATGCGATCGTCGCGATCGCCGCGTTCCCTCTCACCGTCGCGGTTCTCTGGATGCTCCTCCGCTCGCCGCTCGGCGGGCGCCTGGTCGCCGTTCCGTCGGACGAGCGCTGGCACGAGCAGCCGACTCCGACGTTCGGTGGCGTCGGCATCTTTGCGGGCTTCATCGGCGGGATCCTCCTGGCGCTCGCCGTCGGCGCAGTCGAGTGGAGCAGCGAGCTCGGCGGGATTCTCGCCGGGGTGACCATTGTCTTCGTCGCCGGCCTCGTCGACGACCTCCGCCATCTCAGCCCGATCGCGAAGCTCGCTGCGCAGATCACGGCGGCAGTCATCGTCCTCGCGAGCGGCCTGAACGTCGAGATCGTCGGGAACGACGTCCTCGCATGGGCCATCGGACTGCTCTGGCTCGTCGGAATAACGAACGCGTTCAACCTGCTCGACAACATGGACGGCCTGGCGGCGACGCTCGCCGTCGTCTCCTGCGGCTACTTTGCGATCGACGCCCTGACCGAGCACGCGAACGAGACCGTGCTCGTCCTCGCGCTCGCCCTCGGCCTCGCATGCGCAGGGTTCCTCCCGTTCAACCTGCGGCCTCGACGTGGAGCCGTCGTGTTCATGGGGGACTCGGGAAGCCAGTTGCTCGGCTTCGGGCTCGCCTCGCTCGCACTCGCAGCGAGCTGGACCGTGGCGGGAACGACCGTCGCGACCATCCTCCTCCCGTTGCTCGTGCTCGCGATCCCGATCCTCGACACGACGCTGGTCACGATCGCCCGGCTCGTCGAGAAGCGCCCGGTGACGCAGGGTGGGCGCGACCACACTTCGCACCGCCTCGTGTACTACGGCCTCTCGGAGACGAAGGCCGTGCTGCTGCTCGCCATCGTCGCGTCAGCCATCGGCGCGACAGCGCTCGCGTACAACGTCCTCGACAACGGCCGCCTGACCGCGATCGGCGTGCTCGTGACCTTCGTCCTGCTCGTCCAGTTCGGAAGCTTCCTGAGCGATCTCGAAGAACGCTCGCGTCGCGGGGTCGAGGGCCCGGAACCGTCGCTGTGGCGAGCAATCGTGTTCGAGCCCCGGCGGCTGCTCGAGGTGTTCGTCGACTTCGTCCTCATCTGTGCATCGTTCCTCACTGCATACCTGCTGGCAGTCGGGGGGACCGGAACCGACTTCGAGCGCTCGGTCTACCTCTCGGCGCTGCCGATTCTCCTTGCCTCGCGATACGTCTTGTTCGTTGCCCTGGGCGTGTATCGGAGGGTCTGGCGTTATGCAACCGCGCGGGATGTCCTCCCGATCGCAGTGGGGTGCATCGTGTCCTCGGCGGTGGCATATCTCGTCCTCATCGCACTTCGCCCGATCGGGTCGTTCCCGGCCGTCGAGATCTTCGTCATCGACGCGATCCTGTGCATGCTGCTCGTCGGTGCCTCTCGCCTCACTCTGCGCCTCCTCCCGGAAGCGCAAGCGCGTCGCGGCCATCGGCGCCGCGTTCTGATCGCCGGCGCGGGTCGGGCCGGGCGTGGCCTCGCACGCGAGCTCCGCGAGGGGCGAGAGGCGCGGGTCGTGGGCTTCCTCGACGACAACCCGCGCGTGCGCCGACGACGGATTCTCGGGATCAGCGTCGTCGGAAGCCTCGACGAGACGGATCGCGCCATCGCGATCACGCGTGCCGAGGAAGTCCTCGTCACGATTCCCGCAGCGGCTCAAGACCGCCTCGACGCAGTCGTTCACGCGTCCGAGGCCGCCGGTGTTCCGTGCCGGATCGTCCGCCGCCACGTCGAGTTCTCGAGCCCCGGGCCCGTCGAGGCCGCTCGGCCGTGACGCCCACATCGAACAAGGGCAGGACGGACCGCCCCGACTTCCTCGCCCGCCTTCAGTCCGCGGTCCCCTTGCTGGCCGTGTACTTCGGGCTCGCGGCTCTCTACGCGTGGCAAGCCTCGCGGCACCCGGTGCCGACGATCTTCACGGACGAGCTCGAGCTCACGCAGCTTTCGCGGGCAATCGCAGAAACGGGAGAGCCCGCGCGGCGTGGCGACCCGTACGGCCTCGCGACGCTCGTCGCATACGTTCTTGCGCCGGTTTGGTGGCTCGGCTCGGCCGCTGCTTCGTATGCCACGGCCAAGCTCGTGCTCGTCCTTGCGATGACGGCCACCGTGTTCCCGGCATACGGCCTCGCGCGGCTCGTGGTGCCTCGCTGGTACGCGCTCGGGGCCGCCGCTGCGGCAACTTCCGTTCCTGCGCTCGCGTACTCCTCGATCCTCGTCGAGGAGCCGATCGCCTACCCGCTCGCGACCCTCGCGCTCTGGCTGATAGCGCGCGCGCTCGCAGCTCCGAGCTGGGGACGCGTCGCGGCGGCGGCGGCGGTCTGCGCGGCAGCCACGTGGACGCGGACGCAGCTCGCGGTCCTCTTCGCGGTCCTGGTACTCGGGCTGCTCTGGCTCGCGTGGGAGTCCGAGCCCGTCCGCCGCTGGCGGGCTGCGTGGTCGCGGTGGGACTGGGCGGGCGCGATCACGCTCGCGCTGGGCGCCGTGCTGGCGTTCTCTGCCCTCATGGGCCACCTGTCGACGAGCTGGCGGAACACGACTTTCCTCTACAAAGACCGGATCTTCGAGCACGCAAGTTGGGCCGTCGGCGCGCTCGCAATCGGGATCGGCGTCCTCCCGCTGATCGTCGGGATCGCAGCGCTCGCCCGGCCGAAGGGGGAACCGCGGACCCCGGAGACGCGCGCATTCGTGGTCACGAGTGTGGCCGCACTCGGCGCGTTCATCTGGTACGCAGGCATCAAGGGTGCGTACGTCTCCACGGTGTTCGCGACCTATGTCTACGAGCGCAACGTCATCTACCTCGCTCCGATTCTGTTCGCCGCGACCGCACTGGCGTTCGCGCGTGGTATAGGGAGAGCCTGGGCGATCGCCGTGGCAGCAGCCGCGACCATCTACGTTGTCAACGCCGTCCCGATCGTGCTCCAGTACCCGTATTACGAAGCACACGGCCTCGCGATCCTCGCCTTCGCGAATCGGGAGCTCGGCTGGTCAGAGCGAAAGATCGACGACGCTCTCGTCGTCGTGTCGCTCGTAGCGCTCGCGATTGCGGTCGCGCTCCGTCTCCTGCGGCGAGGCTCGCTCGCGTTCGGCGTCCTCGCCGGCATGGCGGCGGTCGCGATCGTCGCGTGGAGCATGACGACGCAGGTGTACGCGGCCGAAGGCGAGCGGATCCTCTCGAAAGAGGTCGCGCGAAACCTCCCGAAACCCTACGACTGGGTCGAGCAGGCGACCGGCGGCGGCTCGGTCGTCGTCCTCGGGCAGCAGATCTCGGACCCCACGAACATCTGGCTAACCGAGTTCTTCAACCCCGCGGTCCGGAAGATGTGGAGCCTCGACGGTACGGCGATCAAAGTAGGCGCCCCGATCCTCACGCCGGACCTGGATGCCACCGACGGGACGCTTACGCCCCCTCCCGGCACCGACTACGCGCTTGCAGTGAACGGCGTGGCGCTGCAAGCTCCGATCGTGACGCGGCGTAAAAGCGCCGTCCTCTATCGCCTCGACGGAGGACCGGTCAAGCTCAGGGAGGCATTGGTCGGCCGCGAGTCGGACGAATGGATCATCGGCTCGAGCGACGAGAAGATCGCCCGGGCTGCGTACACCAGGTACGACGTCTCGGGCGACGGGCCGGGATTCGCAGTGGTCAAGCTCTCGCGGGTCGGCTGGTGCCCGAAGCCGTCACTCCGCGGCACCGGTACCGCAACCGTTCGGATCGGCCCGGTGGGAATCGGACCGGACAAGCAACCCGCGATCGCCCGCATTACCGACAGGCGGACGTTTCTCGTGAAGGACTGCAAGGCGAACGGCGTTCTCCTCAACACGCCGAACTCTCCGTGGCGCGTTGAGGTGGCGATTGCGCCCACGTTCTCACCGAACGAGATCGACCCCTCGAAGAGCGACCGCCGTCAGCTCGGAGGCGTACTCGACGTGAAGTTCCAGCCGCTCTTTGGCGGCTAGCGCGATGCCGCGACGACGTAGGTGAAACGAAATCGGAGCGCGAGTCGCGCAGGTGGGCCCGTGCGCTCGAGGGTCTTTGCGGCTACAGCCACGATGCGCGGGAGCGAGACGGTCTGTGGAATGAAGAACGGGCGCAACACGAGGTGGGCGAAGCCCGCGGCCTGCAGGTCGGCGATAACGTCGTCCAGGCGGTACTGGCGCGGATTCAGGTCGAAGATGAGCTTCTTCTCGGTGAAAGCGGCGACGTTGAGGAAGAACGCGCGGCGGTCTCGCGCGTAGTAGATGGCGCGAAAAACGGTCGTCGCGGCGACCGGGCTCGGCGGAACGTACTCATTGAGGTCGCCGATCTCGACCGACGCACGCGCGCCGAAGCGGCGTTGCGCCTCCGCGACCATCTCCGGCGTCGTGTCGACACCGCGGTAGTGAAGCCCGCGCGCGAGTAGGAGCTCACCGAGACCGCCGTCCCCACACGCGAGATCGAGCACCTCGTCGCCCGGCTCGAGGCGCGGGCCGAGCGTCGCGATCAGGTCCGCTCGGTGCGCGAGGTAGGCCGTGGCATTTGCGTACGCCTGCTCGGTCCAGTCGCCGGCTTGCCGCGCGTACTGGTCGTCCTTGCTCACAGCGCGAGCAGCCGCTCCGGGTGCTTACGAACGAAGCGCGCCATGCCGCGCGCGTGCCAGAGCGTGTGCCGCGAAAGGAAGCGCCGGTCGATGACGGCCGCGTAGTCATGCGTCACGATCGCCTCCGGGATGTACCAGCGCTCCCAGCCGCCTCGCATCGCCCGATAACAGAGGTCGATGTCCTCGCAGTAGTGCCGGTAGCCCGCGTCCCAACCGCCGATCTCGTCCAGCATCGCCCGCCGCATGAGCAGGAACGCACCGAGCATCCAGTCGGCCGGCGCGGGCTCGGTGGGCCGGTCGTCGAGAGAGTAGTGCTCGCGCTGCGTCTCGTACGGCGGTCGGAACCGCCGCAGCGGTGTCCGACGCACGACGGTGCCGCCGACTGTCGGGAAGCGCCGCCGCGACGGCTGCCAGCTTCCATCCGGCCAGCGCATCTGCGGCCCCGTGATACCGGACCGAGGACGAGAGTCCGCGAAGGCGACGAGCGCAGCAACGGCCCCAGGCTCCGCGATCGCGTCCGGGTTCACGTTCAGCACGTACTCGCCCGAAGTCGCAGCGATACCGAGGTTGACGTTCGCCGCCAGCGAGAGCGGGCGGGGATTCTCGAGAACGCGAACTCCGTCAGGAACCGCGCCCACCGACCCAGCGACGTTGGCGATCACGAAGGTCTCATCGACCTGCGAGACGAGCGCGGGCAAAGAGCACTCGAGCTCCTGCGCGTGTCCGTGCGAAACGAGTACCGCCGAGACTTTCATGGCTCGAGTATCTCCCGGTAGACGGCGAGCGTTCGTTCCGCGGCCGCACGCCAGGTGAACGCTCGAGCGCGCTCGAGGCCGGCCGCTACGAGGCGGTCTCGCTCGCGGATCGCCTGGCGGATCCCGTCCGCGAGCCCACCCACGTCCACGAACACGGCAGCGTCACGGGCAACCTCCCGTACTGCGGGATCTGGGACGGCGACCACAGGCGTTCCCGACGCCATCGCCTCGAGTACTGGCAGGCCAAAACCCTCGTATCGCGACGACTGGACGACGCACGCAGCGCCCCGGTACAGGTCCGCGAGGCGGTCTGTCTCGACGTAACCCTCGAGCCGCGCTCCGTGGCGACGAAGCTCCGCGGCGAGCGCGGGGTCCTTCTCCGGCCCGACGACGACGAGCGGCAAGCCGACGGCTGCGGCCGCCTCGAGCGCCGCGAGCTGATTCTTCCGCCGTTGGATGGCCCCGACCGTGAGGACGTACGCACCTTGTGACAAGTTGTTACTTGGGGCGAGTTCGCCAGCAGGAGGGGGCTCCGACGCAAGTGACAACTTGTCACTTGGCTTCTCGTCGCCCGAGCTGTGTGGCCGGAAGAGCGGGTCGACGCCGTTCGGGGTGACGACGATCGATCCGGCAGGGACACCGTAGAGCTCCATGAGGTCAGCCTTTGTCCGCTCGGACACCGTGAGTACGCGCACCGCTCGCCGGACGGCTCGCGGAACGACGAGCCGAAAGACCGTCCGGTCTTTCCAGCTCATCAGCGCCGGGTTACGCTCGAACGAGAGGTCGTGGACGGTCACGACGCACGGGCAGGGTGGCCGAAGCGGCAAGGCGTGCTGCGTATGGCAGAGATCGGCGCGGACGCGTCGGAGCGCGCGCGGCAGAGACCAGGCCATGCGGAGCTCCTGGGAGCGAGCCCGGAGCTCGAGCACCTCGACCCCAGCGGGAACGAGGTCGGGCCTGCGTGTGACTGCAACGAGCCGAATCCCAGCCTCGGACGCGAGCGGCGCGAGCTCGCGGAGCAGGTTGCGGACGTAGGTCTCGTCGCCCGTCCGCTGGCGCCCGAGGACGTCGGCGTCGAACGCGACCACGCTCATGTCAGCTCTCGCCACAGCTCCCCGACGGAGTCGGCGGCGCGCTCCCACGTGAACTCACGGGCGCGGGCGAGCCCGAGAGCAACCAGCTCGTCGCGGTGCGCCACCGCCTGTCCCATGCCCTCGGCGATCGAGCTCACGTCCAGCGGGTCGACGAGGACCGCCGCGCCCCCCGCCACTTCCTCCATCGCCGTGGAGCGAGAAGTCACCACCGGTGTCCCGCAAGCCATCGCTTCGATGACGGGTAGTCCGAAGCCCTCGTAGAGGGACGGATAGAGCACGCAACGGGCTCCTCGATACAGCCCCGCAAGCTCCGAGTCCGGAAGCTCGCCGACCCAGCCCGGAACGTCCACCCCGCCCCACCCGCGAGCGCCCACCACGCGCAGCTCGACGCCGGCAAGGCGCGCCGCCTCGACCACGCGACTCAGGTTCTTCCGCGGCTCGAGCGTCGCGACGGCGAGCACGTAGTCGCCTTCCGCTCGGGGGCCGTTCGGGTCGAACACCGAGTCGACACCGTTCGGAACGACGCGGATGCGCTCGGCAGGCACGTCAGCAAGCGTGATCGTCTCGTCCTTCGTGAACTCCGAGACGGCGACGATCGCGTCGGCAGCCCGAAGCACGCGAGCAAGACCAGCCCTGCCGTAGAGGCGGTGCCAGCGCGGGAAAGCTTCGGGGAAGCGCAGGATGGCCAAGTCGTGCACCGTCAGAACCGTCGGAACGCTTGCGCTGCGCGGGCCACGAAACGTCATGCAGTGAAGAACGTCGAGCATTCGGGCTCGCCGCGACAACCCGATCGGGTACCAGAGTGTGTCCCGCACAACGCTCGACGCACGTCCCGTGCCGCCGAACGAGATGAGCTCGAGGTCGAGATCGGGTCGATCGCGCAAGGCACCCAGCAGCCCGCGAACGTGACGTGCGGTGCCGGCACGCGTCTGGATCAGGGGCGATGTGTCGACGCCAACCCTCAAGCGACGACCTCTCGTGACGCCGCACGGACGGCAGCTCTCGGCGTCTCGTAGACGAAGAGCGCGACCGCGGCCTCCGCATCGCACCAGCGATAGTCGTCGTGCTCGGCGTTGAGCAAGGGCTCCCAAGCGGGCGGCGCTTCGGCCACGAACGGATGCACCCTGACCGTCTTTATCCCCGGGGCATACCGGACGCGAACCTCGGGTGGGTCGTCGAGCAGCGAGTACGAGAGGGCAACTGGAAGCGCGGCGACCTCGGCGTCGAGCCCTGTCTCCTCGCGGAGCTCACGCCGCGCGGCGGCGCCGGGCGTCTCGCCGGACTCGACCCCGCCGGCGACGAGACTCCAGTAGCCGAGCCGCTCGGGGACGCGCCGGAGAACGAGATACCGATCCTCGCGGCGAACGACGACGACGACCTCGTTCGGGCCCCTCATCGGGAGGCAGTCTCCTCGTAGCCGCGCAGGAAGGTCTCCCCGACCGCGCGCCAGGTGAAGCTCTGCGAATGCTCGAGCCCCGCGGGGACCAGCCGCTCGCGCTCGGCAAGTGCGCGCTCGATCGCCGCAGCGATGGCCTTGGAATCATCGGGATCCGCTCGAACGGCCGCCTGGCCACTCGCCTCGTCGAGCGACTCGTGTGAGGAGACGACAACGGGGACGCCACAGGCCATCGCCTCGATCACCGGGATCCCGAACCCCTCGAAGCGGGAGGGATACACGGCGACAGCGGCGCCGCGGTAAAGGCGCGCCAGCTCCTCATCGGAGACGTACCCGAGCCGGCGAATGCGCGAGTCGCCCAGCAGCAGCTGCTCTCCCCATCCTTCTGCGCCCACGACCGCGAGGAGAAGGTCGCCTCCGAGCAAGCGGTGGGCCTCGACGAGTGCCTGGAGGTTCTTGCGAGGTTCGAGCGTGGCGACCGTGAGGATGTACTGAGCCCCGAGATCGGCCGCCGTCCCGTCCGCGCGAAAGACGTCCTTCGCCGCGGGCCGAGCGACGCGGACCCGCTCCGCGGAGATCCCGAGCGTCTCGGTCACGTCGCGCCCGGTGTACTCGGAGTTGACGAAAACGACGTCGCACGTCTGCGCTGCATTTCGGTACTTGCGGCTGTGCATCGAGCGCGTCCTCGGCGTCGTCCACTCCGGGTGATGAAGGGGCACGAGGTCGTGGATGGTCGTCGCCCGAACCCCTCCGCGCTGCGGCGGATACATCCAGTCGCTGAAGTGGAGTACGTCGAACCGGCCGATGAGCCGCTCCGTCGCAGGATGGGACGCCATGCTCCAGCCCGTGCGCAGCGCATGGGAGAACGGCAGCCGCCAGGTTCGAAGTTCGATGTCGATCCCCGCGAGTGCGGCCCGGATCCGCTCCGGTCCACGAATGCTCGTCGGCGCGAACGCCACGATCTCGTGCTTGCCCGCAGAGACCTCGGCGAGACCCTTGAGCGACCCCTGCACGTAGTTCCCGATCCCGAGCAGCGGATGGGACAGCGGCGACACGTCGAAGGCGAATCTCACGGTCCCGGCTTGTAAACGAAGCGATTGAAGTGGGCACCGAGCTCCCGCGGATCCGTGTTGTCGCCGCCGATGACCTCGGCCGGCACGGCAGTCGGCGTCACCGTGTACACGACTCGGCAGTCGCTCGTCCCGGGAAGCGGTGTGACCGGAACGCTGAGCACGACACGGCCCTCCGGTTGGAGCCGCACACGACCGGCGACGACTCCGTTCGAGCGCGCGACCACAGTCTGCGGCGCGAGGAACAGGCTCGGATCACTCGAGAGCGAGACGGACAGCCGACCCGGCACGCATCGCCGCCGCAGGTACGTCACCGTTTCGCCAGACCACGTGTCGTTCAGATAGAGGCCGTCGATCCGAGCCGCGGACACGAGCGGCGAGTTCACGCGCCAAAGCGTCACTCCCCATCCCTTGTCGCGCGCGAGTGCCTCCCCGTCCGGCTCGAACGACGAGTCGGCGAGCAGGAATCGATCACGTACAGGCGCTCCGTTCGGGAGCGTTACACGACCGGTCCTCGGGTGGATCCGCACTCGCGTCTCAGGAAGGCCCCCTGGTGTCGGGTCGGTGACGTAGTACACGGGGCCGACCCCGCGATTGAAGAACTCGGTCTCGTTCACGGTGAGTCGGTCGGTACGACCGGTCCAGAGAAACGCAGCCTTCCCGTCGCGAGGCAGGGCGCGATCCACCCAGTCGCGCTCCGCCGTGCGAATTCCCTGGAACAGCACTCCGCGGGAGAATCGCTCGAAGCCGTGAGTTCCCCACCAGATCGGGCGGATCGCCAGGACCCAAAGGCCGAGCACGATGAGCGGGAGCGCGATCGCGAACCGGCGCGGCACGAATAGGAACGCGGCCGCCAGACCCACACCGAGCGCCAAGGCGGAAGGAGCGATCCACCCTTCGCCGATCCGGTCCTGTAGCGACCAAAGCGGCAGCAGCATCAGCGTGTCCGTGATCGCCGAGGTCGTGAGAAAGCGATCGAACGGGATCGCGACCACGAGCAGCGCCGAGACAGCGGCGGCGGCAATGGCGAGCAGGCGCGGCCGCGGGGCATCGCGCTCCACCCACGCGAGCAGCGCAATGCAGAACAGTGGAGCAACATAGAAGAGGTTCCGCTCCTCGATGCGGTCGGAGAAACGCGATGCGAACGCTGCGACGACAGGGACGATGCAGACCGTTAGCGAGATCGTCGCCGCAAGGAATGCCTGAAGCCGGCCGTCGAGCGAGCGCGCTCGACCGACGAGGACGATGGTCGCCGCCAGGGGGATCACCAAGACATACAGCGAGAGCTCGGCGACGTGCCACCAGAGGTACCGGAGGACCTCGCCGATCTCGTATCCCGCCTCGTCGACCGGCGAGTAGGCGCCGAGCAGCTCCTGCGGTGAGCGTCCTGTGACGAGCAGGACGCCGAGCGCAGCGACACCGAGGCCCGCCATGACGGTGAAGAGCCAGCGAAACCGCGACACCGTCGAGCCGAGCCCGCGGCGCTCGAAGATCGCGAGCACGAATGGCGCGAGAAGGACCGCGGGGAGCAAGGCA
>Ga0315273_10000782_pt1 | contig 34509 bp, 31 predicted proteins | sample YL17G02_0_MG_FD_205753 | JGI IMG/M metagenome (GOLD analysis project Ga0315273, IMG submission 205753) | Sediment microbial communities from Yellowstone Lake, YNP, Wyoming, USA - YL17G02_0 | ecosystem: Environmental > Aquatic > Freshwater > Lake > Sediment | place: USA: Wyoming | collected...
CGGGCTGCGCGGCCGCCGTCTGGGCGTCGTCGAAACGGAACAGTCGCCGCCCCAGCGGGTCCAGCAGGTACAGCGCCAGGCCCGCCGTTTCGGCTGCCCCCTCGCGGAGCGGCGCGTGCGCCACCCGAAAGAACGCGGGCAGCCCCTCGCGCACGCCCGTGAACACCCGCTCCAGCCGCCAAACCGGCGCGCCGCGCCGGTCGAAGCGCCACAGCTCGCCGGCTCCGCCGAGGAGCAGCCCGCCGTCCGGGAGCGGCAGGAAGACCTGGGGAAACGGCAGGCGGGAGGGGTCCAGCACCGGCTTGAGCGAGCGCACTTCCTCCCCCCGGAGGTTCAGGATGAGCACTCTGCGCTCCACCAGGTCCAGGACCCACAGGTTCCCGTCTTCGTCGCCCTCCACGGCGGCGTAAAACCCCCCGGGCAGAGGCAGCGGCTCGCGGGTGACGCCGCCGCCGCGCCGGAGAATCCGGGTGACCCTGCCGGAGGCCAGCACGGCCAGGCCCCCTTTGGGCAGGGCGGCCGCGTGCACCGGCTGGCGCATGCCGGTCTCACGGCGCTCGGGAGGGAAGCCCGGCAGGTAGGTCAGGGTCTCGCCGGTGGCGGCGCTGAACAGCAGGGGCTGGCCCAGCGGGTCCAGCCAGAGGCGGTCCGGGCGGAAGCCCGCGGGGAAGGCAGGGCGCAGGAGCAGGTCGCCCACGGTGGCCGGCGCGATGTCCAGGTCCCGGTCCAGCGCCAGGAGGCGGTCGGAAAAGAGGAGGACCGGCCCCTGCGCGGCAGCCGCGCAGTCCAGCGGTTCGCTCGCTTCCGGCCGCCACCCCGGCAGGAGCCGCAGGCTGTCCAGGGCCAGCAGCGCCGCCAGTGGCGGGGCTTCCCGGGCGGGCGGGAGGGCGAAGGCGCCGGCCTGGGCCCAGAGGAAGAACAGGTCGCCGGCCAGCGCGGGGAGCAGCGCCGAGGCGAGGTGGCCGTGGATCGAGGCGCGCGCCTCCAGCCGCCGGCCGGAGGGCGGCGCCAGCGCGACCCGCGTCCGGAACCCGTCGGCGGTGATGGCCACCTCCAGCTCCGCCGCGGCCGCCGCACCCGGGCCCGCGGGACGGGCGTCGGTCAGCTCGGCCCAGGCCCCGTAATCCCCGCGCCAGCCCTCCGTGAAGCGGCGGACCCACGCCCCGGTATCGGCGGCCGTAGCCGGGAGGTTCTCCCAGCCGGTGACCTTGACCGAGGTGATGGCTATGCGCTCGCTCTGCGCCGGGGCCGGCGGCACCGCCGCCAGCAACAGGCACCACAGGGCAGGCGCCAGGCGCGGTCTCACCCGCCGTACCCCAGGGCCCGCAGCGCCTCCAGCGCCGCCTCCGCCTCGTTCCAGGGCAGCGGCGCGTCGGGGTAAATGATGCTCGCCTCGTGCCCTTTGCCCAGCAGGAGCACCGTGTCGCCCGGCTGAGCCCGCCGGAGGGCCTCGTGGATCGCTTTGCGCCGATCTGGTTCCAGGACGAGCTCCTGGCCGGTACCTAGCCGGCAGCCGGCGGCGATGTCCCGCAGGATCTCCCGGGGGTCCTCCCCGCGCGGGTCCTCGTCGGCCAGGACGAGCAGGTCGCAGTGGCGGGAGGCCACCTCCCCTTGCAAGGGGCGCTTGGCCGTATCCCGCTCCCCGGCGGAACCGAATACGGCGATGAGCCGGCCCAGGGTCAGGGCGCGGGCGAAGGGCAGCACCCGGGCGAAGGCCTCGGGGGTGTGGGCGTAGTCCACGATCACCCGGAAAGGCTGGCCGGCGCGCACGGGCTGGAGGCGTCCAGGCACGCCCTGCAGGCCGGGCAGCAGGGGCAGGAGCTCGGCGTAGGGGACGCCGAGGAGGCGGTGGACCGTGAGGCAGGCGGCGAGCAGGTTCTCCACGTTGTGCTGCCCCGGCAGCGGCAGGCTCACCGGGGCCTCCCCGCCGGGCCAGCGCCGGGTGAACGAGCTTCCCTCCAGGTCCCCCCGGAAGCCGCGGGCGGCGAGCTCGGCCGCGGGGGAGCGGGTCCCGAAGAGGTGCACCGGGTGGCGGGTCTGGGAAGCGAGATAAGCGTGGCTGGGGTCTTGCGCGTTCGCCACGCCGAAGCGGCGGTCCTGCGCGGCGCCGCCCGCGCCGGCCTCCCCGCCGGGCCCCTCGCCCGCGGGATCCCCGCCGCAAATAGCGGCTTCCACGCCGCAAATAGCGGCTTCCACCCGGTCCAGAGCGCGGAACAGGTTGGCCTTGTCCGAGCGGTACTGCTCGAAGGTGCCGTGGAACTCCAGGTGCTCGTGGGTGAGGTTCGTGCAGACGGCGGCCTGAAAGCGCACGTCCCCCAGCCGGCCGGTGCGCGCTGAAAGCCCGTGCGAGGTCGCCTCCAGCACGGCGTAGCGTTTGCCCGCTCGCACCATCTCGGCCAGCAGGGCGTGCACCTCCGGCGCTTCGGGCGTGGACTGCCGCAGCGGGTTGGAACGCAGCTCCCCGCCGGCCTGAAAACTCACGGTGGACAGGAAGCCGCTGGGCTGGCCCAGGGCCGCCAGCAGCTGGTGGAGGAGGTAGACGGTGGTGCTCTTGCCGTCCGTGCCGGTCACCCCGATCACGGCGAGGGATCGGGAGGGCCGCCCGTGGAAGGCGTCGGCCAGCGTGCTCAGGACGCGACGGGGGTCCGCCACCCGCACGTAGGCGACCCCCTCCCGGGCCTCGGCTAGCGGGCGGCCGTGCAGCACGGCGGCGGCCCCCCGCTGGAGGGCCTGCCCGATGTAGCGGTGCCCGTCCGTGTGCAGCCCTTCCAGGGCCGCGAACAGCCAGCCGGGCTGAACCTCCCGGGAATCGTAGGCCAGGCCGAGGATGGGCGGGTCGGAGGAGGCGTGGAGTTCCAGGACGTCCAGGTCGCGGATCAGCTCGCGCAGTCGCATGCCGCAGGGTTCCTGGGCAGATGGTAGCGCCGGCTCCGCGCTTGTGCAAGATAGGGGGCTGCGGTGTTATTATTATGAAGAAATATGGAAGGATTCCTGGTACATGCCTGGCCCCGAACGCGCGGGGGGCGCACGGTGCTCTACCTGGTGGGCCGCCTCAGTGACGGGCGCACCTTCGCGGCGATAGAGGGGCGGTACCGTCCTTGGTTCTGCGTGCGCCGCTCGGAGGCCGAGGCGGCGCGCCGGCTGGCGGATGCGGCGGAATGGCGCGACACGGAGCTGTGCACCATGGACGGGGAGCCTTGCCTGCAGGTGCTTTTCACCACTGCGGAGCTGCGGCAGAAGGCGCGCGAGGCGCTGGCCGCCGCGGGATTGCGCACCTACGAGGCAGATCTACGGATAGCCGACCAGTTCCGCATCGAGCGGCGCCTCCACGCCTGCCTGCGGCTGCGGGGCCCTTACCGCCCGGGTCGTCACGTGGACCTGGTGTTCCTCGACCCCGAGCTGGAGCCCTCGGAGTGGCGGCCGGTCCTCTCGGTGCTGTCCCTGGACATCGAGACCGACTTAAGCGACGGCGCCGTGCTGGCCGTGGGCCTGGCTCACCGGGACCCGTTTCGCGAGGACCGCGAGGAGGTGCTGTACGCCGGGGGGCGCCTGCGGCCGGGGGAAGTGAGCGACCCCGCGATCCGGGTTTTCGCCTCCGAGGCGGAGCTGCTGGGGGCCTTCGCCCGCCGCCTGCGCGAGCTGGACCCCGACGTGCTCACCGGCTGGAACGTGGTGGACTTCGATTTGCGCGTCCTGGCGGAGCGCTTCCGCAGCCACGGCCTGCCGTTCCGCCTGGGCCGCTCCGACGAGGAGGCCGTCTACCTGACGGCCTCCGGCGGCCGGGCCGGCCGGGCCGTGGTGCCGGGGCGCCAGGTGTGGGACGCCGTGCGCATCGTGCGCGCGGCGCCGGAGCGCTACGAGGACTACACCCTGGAGACCGTGGCCGAGACCGTGCTGGGCTACGGCAAGAGGATCACCATAAGCGAGGGGGAGGGGCGCATCGAGGCCATCAGCCGCCTGGCCCGAGAGGACCCCGAGGAGTTTTGCCGGTACTGCCTGCAGGACGCGCGCCTGGTGCAGGAGATCTTCGACAAGACCGGACTGGTGGACCTCACCCTGAGCAGATGTCAGCTGCTCGGGGTGGCGTCGGACCTGGCCTGGACCAGCATCCCCGCCTTCGAGCACCTGTACATCGAGGCCATGCACGAGCGGGGCGTGGTCGCGCCCACCGCGGGGGTGGACGTCCTGCCGCTGGCGGGGGCTCCCGGCGGCGGCATCCTCACCCCGCGGCCCGGGGTCTACGACCGCGTCCTGCTGTTCGACTTCCAGAGCCTGTACCCCTCGATCATCCGCAGCTTCAACATCGACCCCTTGAGCTATCTGCGCCCGGTGCCGGCGGCTGGGGAGCCCGGGGGGGGCCGCGAGCCGGAGGACTTGATTGAGGCGCCCAACGGCGCCCGCTTCCGCCGCGAGCCGGCGATCCTGCCGCAGCTGCTGGACCGTTTCTTCGAAAGCCGCCGGCAGGCCCGGGAGCGCGGCGATGAGGTGGCCTCCTTCGTATACAAGATCATCATGAACTCCTTCTACGGCGTTCTCGGGGCCACCGGCTGCCGCTTCGCCGGCTCCGAGCTGGCCGGCGCGATCACCAGCTTCGGCCAGCACATCCTCACCTGGTGCCGGGACTACCTGGAGGGCCGGGGTCACCGCGTGATCTACGGGGACACCGACTCGCTGTTCGTGCTGGCGCCGCAGAGCGCAGCGGGTTCCGACACGAGGCGCAGCGGCGAGGAACTGGCCGCCGAGGTGAACGCGGAGCTCGGCAGTTACGTGCGCGAGCGCTGGCACGTGGAGCCTCAGTTCCTGCTGGAGTTCGAGAAGGTATACGAGCGCTTCTTTCTGCCGACCGTGCGCGGAGAGGAGCCGGGGGCGCGGGGGCGGGCCAAGAGCTACGCGGGGCTGGTGTCCCTGCCCGCGGAGGTGGAGGCGGCCGGGGCGGGTGAGCCGGAGTCCTACCGGGCCCGCATCGAGGTCAAGGGCCTGGAGGCGGTGCGGCGGGACTGGACCGATCTGGCGCACGAGTTCCAGCTGCGCCTGCTGGAGCTGCTATTCCGCCGCGAACCGCTCACTACCTTCCGGGAGTACGTCGCGGCGGTGGTGCGCGACCTGGGCACCGGAAAGCTGGACGCCCAGCTGGTGTACCGCAAGGCGCTGCGCAAGAGCGTGGCGGACTACACGCGCAACACCCCGCCGCACGTGAAGGCCGCCGAACTGCTTTCACCCGGCGAGCAGCGCGGACTGATCCGCTACCTGATCACGGCCGCGGGCCCGCAGCCCGCCGGGAAGCTGTCCGCCCCGATCGACTACGCGCACTATGTGGACAAACAGCTCAAGCCGATCGCCTCCGCCTTCACCGAGGTGCTCGGCACGGAGCTGGAAACCCTATTTGGCGGCGAGCGCCAGCTCAGCCTCTTCTAGCCGCAGTGCCGCCGGCGGACCCGCCCGGCCGCCCTCGTATTGACCGCCGCCCGCGGCGGTGGTAGCCTCGTACAAGGTCAAATCGAAAGGAGCGGTAATGGCCAGGAAAAGAGAAGCCTTCGACGCGGGGGCCACCCTGCTCGTCCTGCTGGCGCTTTGGCTCGTCAACCGCAAGTACGCCTGACTCGAAAGGAGGCTCAAGTATGCCGCAACGCGTTCTTTCGATGCCTTTCTGGTGCGTGGAGAACCCGGTGGGGGACCCCTTCGGACGCTCTATCCTGGACCGCCTGAGCTGCTTGGAAGTCTGCGACCTGCTGTGCGCGGCCAAGAAGGAAGGGCTGATCGAGCTCACCGCCAGCCACGACGACAACCTGGTGGCCTGGGACCCGGCCAACCCGGAGGACGACCAGGACCCGGCCAGCGAGACCTCCCGCACTCTGCGGGAGCTCAAGAAGCGCCTGGAGGCGGCGGGCCTGCGCCTGGCCATGATCACCTGCGACCTGCACGGCAACCCCGTGTTCCGCGGCGGCGGGCTGGCCAACCCCAACCCGGGCATCCGCCTGCTGGCGGCGCAAAAGGTGCTGCGGGCCATCCGCATCGGGCACTTCTTCGGCGCCGAGTACCTGACCTACTGGGTGGCGCGCGACGGCTTCGAGACCCAGTTCGCCCTCCCGTGGGAGCGCACCTACCGCTACCTGATCGAGGGCCTCAACCTGGCGCGGCGCTACATCCGGGACAACAAGCTCTCCATCCGCAAGGGCTCCATCGAGAGCAAGCCCAACGAGCCGCGCGGGGAGATGCTCCTGCCCACCACCGGCCACGCCCTGGCGCTCACCGACGCCCTGGAGGAGCCGGACTTCTGGGGGGTGAACCCGGAGATCCTGCAGCACGAGGCTATGACCAACCTGTCCCCCTTCGTGGCCCTGGCCCTGGCGGTGGCCCGGGGTAAGCTCAACTTTGTGCACCTCGGCAACCAGAAGCCCGGCCAGTTCGACAACGACAACCCGACCATGATCGGCATGAGCGGGGTCAAGGAGCTGGTGGGGGTGTTGTGGATGCTGGACCGCCTGGGGTGGAAGGGGCACTTCGAGTTCGACAACCACGTGCTGCGCACCGACACCGCCCCCGGGCGCGAGAATGCGCGCGAGATCCGCGTGGACTTCATCCGGCTCAACGTGGAGAACTTCCGCCTGGCGGAGCGCAAGGCCGTGGAGCTCGCCGCCGACCGGGAGCTCGCGGGGCTGCAGAAGGCCGTCTGGGAGGAGCTGCCCGCTGTCGCCGACCTGCTGGCCCGGGGGGACTGGCGGAAGATCCTCCCCGAGCGACCCGATTACCAGCGCCTGAACGGCCAGGCGGTGCGCATCGCCCGGCTGGACACGCGGGTCAACCGCCTGCTGCTGGGCCTGTGAGCCGGTGATCCGCCACGCCGGCACGAGCCTGAGTTTCCCGCTGAAACCGGCCTGCGCATGATCCTCCGCCAGCTCCGCTTCACCCTCGGGCCGCGGCCGCGCGGCTTCCATCTGGTTACCCGCGAGGTGGCCACAAAGCTCGGCGACCTCGCGGGCATCGGTACCGGGCTGTGCTACCTTTTCCTGCAGCACGCCAGCGCTTCCCTCACGCTCAATGAGAACGCGGACCCCACGGTGCGCGAGGATTTCGAGGCCCTCTCCCGGCGCCTCGTGCCCGACGGGGCCCCGTACTACCGCCACACCCTGGAAGGGCCAGACGACATGCCCGCGCACCTCAAGGCCAGCCTGTTCGGTTCCGGACTCCTCCTTCCCATCGGCGGCGGGCGCCTTGAGCTGGGCACCTGGCAGGGCATCTACCTGTGCGAGCACCGGGAGCACGGCGGCCCGCGCGCGGTGGTGGCGACCCTGCTCGGGGAGCAAAAGGGATAGGCGTGGCGCCGGCCGCCCCGGATGCCCCATAATGACCCGGTCATGACCAACCAGGAGATCGCCGCCGTCCTCTCCCGCTTCGGAGTGTACCTGCAGCTCAAGGGGGAGAACCCCTTCAAGGCCCTGGCCTTCGACCGCGCGGCGCGCATCGTGGAGCGCCACCCCAAGAGCCTGGAGACCCTGGTGGCCGAGGAGCGCCTGACGGGCATCAAGGGCATCGGGGCCGGCATCGCCGAAGTGATCCGGGAGCTGACGCGCACTGGCAGGTCCACGGGCCTGGAGGAACTGAAGGCCGGGTTCCCACCGGGGCTGGAGGAGGTCCTGGAGCTGCCCGGGCTGGGGCCCAAGCGGGTGCGCCAGCTCTGGCAGAAACTGGGCATCGCCGGCGTGGGCGAGCTGGAGTACGCCTGCCGGGAGAACCGCCTGCTCGCGCTGGAGGGCTTCGGGGTCAAGCTGCAGGAGAAGATCCTCAAGGCCATCGAGTTCCGCAAGCGCTTCCGGGGCATGTTTCTGTACTCCGAGGCGGAGGCGATCGCCGAGGAGGTGCTCGCCGAGCTGGAGGCCAGCGGGCAATTCCGGGCCGTGCACAAGGCAGGCAGCCTGCGGCGGGGCAAGCGCATCCTCAAAGACATCGATATCCTGGCCATACCCAAGGCCCGGGTGGCACCGGCCAGGGTGAAGGCGACGCTGGTGGCTCTGGCCGACGCCACCCCTGAGGACTCGGGGGTGAGCGCCGAGGGGGACACCAAGGTTTCCATCCGGCGCAAGGGTCTGGCCATCGACTTCCGCCTGGTGGCCCCGGAGTCGGAGGCCCCGGCCCTGCAGCACTTCACCGGCTCCAAGGAGCACAACACCCTGCTCCGCGGCCGGGCCAAGGGATTGGGCCTCAAGATGAACGAGTACGGGGTGTACCGGGGCGAGAAGGCACTGCCGCTGGCGGACGAAGAGGCGGTGTACCGGGCCGCGGGGCTGCCGTGGGTCCCGCCGGAGCTGCGGGAAGGGGAGGAGGAGCTGGAGGCCGCGGAGGCCGGCCGCCTGCCCCGGCTGGTGGAGCGCTCGGACCTGCGAGGGGTGATCCACGTGCACTCGCGCTGGTCTGACGGCCTGGCTTCGATCGAGGAGATGGCGCTGGAGTGCCGGCGCCTGGGCTACGACTGGCTGGCCCTGAGCGACCACTCCCGCTCGGCCGGGTATGCCGGCGGGCTGTCCGCGGAGCGCCTCGGCGAGCAGCGCGCGGAGATCGAGGAGTTGAACGGCGGGCTCGCGCCTTTCCGCGTGTTCTGCGGGGTGGAGTCGGACATCCTGGGCGACGGGGCGCTGGATTACCCGGAAAAGGTGCTGGCAGCCCTGGACTTCGTGATCGGCTCGGTGCACTCCAACCTGACCATGAGCCGGGAGCAGGCCACCGGACGCCTGCTGGCGGCGATAGCCAATCCCACCTTGAGCATCCTGGGGCACGTGAGCGGGGCGCTATTGCTGTCCCGCGAGGGCTATACCTACGACGAGGAGAAGCTGCTGGCCGCCCTGGCGCAGAGCGGGGCGGCGCTGGAGCACAACTGCAACCCCTGGCGCCTGGACCCGGATTGGCCGGTGCTGAAGAAGGCCTCCCGGCGGGGCATCCGCATCGCCCTGTGCCCCGACGCCCACTGCCTTCAGGACCTGGACTACATGCGCTACGGGCTGCTGTTCGCCCGCAAGGCCTGGCTCGGGCCGCAGCAGGTGCTGAACACCCTGAGCACGGAGGAAGCCGATGCCTGGTTCACCGGCCGAAGAAAAAAAGCGCGCCGCTGAGATCCTCACGGCGCTGTCGCGCGCCTACCCGCAGGCCGGCGTGCATCTGGCCTTCCGCGACGCCTTCCAGCTGCTGGCGGCCACGATCCTGTCGGCCCAGTGCACGGACGAACGGGTGAATCAGGTCACCCCGGCGCTGTTCGCCCGCTTCCCCGACGCCGCGCGCCTGGCGGAAGCCGGGCAGGCGGAGCTGGAGGAGCTGGTCCGCTCCACGGGATTTTACCGCAACAAGGCCAGGAGCCTGCAGGGCATGGCCCGGGCACTGGTCGAGCGCTTCGGCGTTCGGGTGCCCGAGACCCTCGAAGAGCTGATCACCATCCCCGGGGTCGGGCGCAAGACGGCCAACGTGCTCCTGGGCGCCTGCTTCGGGCAGCCGGCGGTCGTCGTGGACACCCACCTCAAGCGGGTTGCCGCGCGCCTGGGCCTGGCCTTTGAGCAGGACCCTGACCGCATCGAAGCGGAGCTGCGGGCTCTCGTGCCGGAGGCGGAGCAGACACGCTTCTCCTGGGTAGTCGGGGAGCACGGGCGGCGGGTGTGCGCCGCGCGCAAGCCGCGCTGCCCCGAGTGCCCCGTGCGGACCCTGTGCCCCTTCCCGGGCAAGACATCCGGGTAGGGGCCCGGCAAGCGGGATGCGCGACAAAATGAATTTCTGCCGCAAGTTGACATTTTTTACTTATAAAGTAAATATTGTCATATGACATTCCCAAGGTCGATCTCGGGACGGCTGATCGAGCTGGCACGCTTCTTTCCTGCCGTCGTGGTCTCGGGGGCCCGGCAGGCAGGAAAAACCTTTCTGGTCCGGCAGACTTTCAACCACTACAACTACGTTTCCCTCGACCTGCCGAGCATCGCCGAGCAGGCCGAACGCAATGCGGCGGAATTCCTGCGCGAGCATCCCGCCCCGCTGGTAGTGGATGAAGTGCAATACGCGCCCGGGCTGTTTCGCCATCTCAAAGCGGACATTGACCTCGATCGACACGGCATGGGCCGCTACATACTCACGGGCAGCCAGCAATTCGTGCTGATGAAAGGGGTTTCGGACAGCCTGGCGGGCCGCTGCGCATTGGTGGAGCTGGAAAACCTGTCCTGGGACGAGATCAACGCCGTCAGCGCTTTCCCGCCCGGCAGGGCGGCTCTTATCGCGCTGATGGTCCGCGGCCAGTTTCCCGAGCTTTGGCGAGTACCGGACCTGCCGGGTAAGGAATTCTACGCCGCCTACCTCGCCACCTACCTCGAACGCGATGTAAGGCAGATTCTCAATGTCGCCAGCCTGCGCGACTTCGAGCGCTTCATTCGGGTTCTGGCCGCCCGCGCGGGAGGCATGCTCAACAAGAGCGACGTGGCCCGAGATGTCGGGGTGTCGGTGAAAGCCATCGGGGATTGGCTCAGCGTGCTGCAGGCATCGGGCCAGATCGTTCTGCTCGAACCCTGGTATGTGAACTTCGGCAAGCGGATGGTCAGGACCCCCAAGGCCTACTTCCGGGACAGCGGCCTGCTCTGCTACCTGCTGGGTCTGGATGAGTCCACGCTCGGCGCCTCTTCCTATTCCGGGGCCGTTTGGGAAACCTTCCTGTTCGCCGAGATGCGCAAGATGGCGCAAGTGCAACCGCAGCAGGTCAACTTCTGGTACTACCGTGACCAGCGGGCGCGTGAAGTCGACTTCGTGATCGAGCGGGGGGGCCGTCTGACCCTGGTCGAGGGCAAGTGGCAGGAGCATCCCGGTAAGGACGACGCCCGGAACCTGCTGGCCGTGAGGGACGATCTGACGCGCAGCGGCTCGGCGTGGCGGCCTGGGCCCGGCTGGGTGATCGGGACACCGGAGGCCTCCTACTCGATTTCGGAAGGCTTGACTGCGGGGGGGCTGCGCGACCTGCCGCGCGTATTTCAGGGCTGAGACGGGAAGACTGTCAGCGGGCTTCGCGCCGCAATAGTTGGCGGCGGCTTGCCCCCCGCGCCTCCCCCGCACTACTATGGCCGCATGGACCTGAAACGCTGCAAGGTGATCAACCTCGTCCACGAGGACTTCGAGGACCTGGAGCTCTGGTACCCCACGCTGCGCCTCCGCGAGGAGGGGATCACCGTGCATCTGGTAGGCGAGTCCCAAGGAGTGACCTACAAGGGCAAGCACGGCGTGCCGGCCGTCTCCGACTTCGGCTTCGCTGAGGTGCGCGCCGCGGACTACGATGGCCTGCTGGTGCCCGGGGGGTGGGCCCCCGACAAGCTGCGCCGCTTCCCCGAGTGTCTGGCCCTGGTGCGCGCGGTGCACGAGGCGGGCAAGCCCATCGGCCAGATCTGCCACGCCGGCTGGGTGCTGGTTTCGGCCGGAATCCTGAAAGGGCGGCGGGTGACCAGCGTGGGGGCCATCCGCGACGACTTGGCGAACGCTGGAGCGCTGTGGGTGGACGAGCCGGTGGTGGTGGACGGCAACCTGGTCTCCAGCCGCCGCCCGTCGGACCTGCCGCAGTACGTGCGGGCCTACATCGAGCTGCTCGCCAACCGGTAGCCGCCCATGGAGATGAAGGGCCGCTTCTCGATCGCCGCCAAGCGCATGAGCCGCTCGGTGATCCGCGAGCTGCTCAAGCTGACCAACCGCCCGGGGCTCATCTCCTTCGCCGGCGGCCTGCCCTACCCGGGCAGCTTCCCCGTGGCGGGCATCCGGGCCATCTGCGACCGCGTCCTGGCCGACAGCCCGCACGTGGCGCTGCAGTACAGCGCCACGGAGGGGCTTCCGGAGCTGCGCGACCTGCTGGTCGGCTTCCTGGCCGGCCACGGCCTGGAGCTCAGTCGCGAGGAGCTGATCGTGACCAGCGCCTCGCAGCAGTCGCTGGATCTGGTGGGCAAGATCTTCCTGGACCGCGGGGACACGGTGATCACCGAAAATCCCAGCTACCTGGGGGCGCTCTCCGCCTTCCGCAGCTACGGGGTGCGCTTCCTGCCGGTGGACATGGACGCGGAGGGATTGGAAACCAGCGTTCTGGCCCGCGAGCTACAGGAGCTCAAGTCCTCCTCCGGGAGCGGGGAGGAGTACTACCAGAACATGCCGAAGTTCATCTACACGATCCCCGACTTTCAGAACCCCTCGGGCATCACCATGTCCCTGGCCCGGCGCCGGGAGCTGTTGGAAATAGTCGCCGAGTATGACCTGCTGATCGTGGAGGACGTGCCCTACAAGTGGTTGCGCTTCGCCGGGGAGGACCTCCCCATGCTTTCCACCCTGGAGCGGCAATCAGCCGGCGGAGGGCGGCGGGTCATCGGGCTGTACACCTTCTCCAAGATCCTCTCCCCCGGATTGCGGCTGGGTTGGGTCACGGCGGACCCGGCCGTGATCGACAAGTTCGTGCAGGCCAAGCAGGGCGTGGACCTCTGCACCTCCTCGCTCTCCCAGGCCATCGCCGCCGAGTTCCTCAAATCAGGGGCCCTGGAAGGCGCCATCCGGCGCAACCGGGAAGCCTACGCCCGCAAGGCGAAGGCCATGCTCGAGGCGCTGGAGCGCCATATGCCCCGCCTGCCGGGCCTCAACTGGACGGCCCCGCAAGGCGGCATGTTCCTGTGGCTGGTGCTCCCGGAGCCCCTGGACGCGGACCGGATGTTCAAGGAGGCGCTGGAGGCCAACGTGGCGTACGTGGTCGGCTCGGCCTTCTATCCCAACGGGGGCGGGCACAACGCCATGCGCCTGAACTTCTCCTTCCCCTCGGAAGAGGAGATCCACGAGGGCATCCGCCGCCTGGCGGCCCTGATCGGCTCACTCGCGCCGCAGTAGCGGCGCGAAGCCCCTCGCTGAGGACCGGGTCAGTACAGCGCCCGCAACTGCGCGCCGCCGTAGTAGTGGCGCAGGATCTGCTCGACGCTGAACCCGGCGGCGGCCATCCCGGCGGCGCCGCTCTGGCACAGCCCTACCCCGTGGCCCCACCCGGCGCCGGTGAAGATGAAGTACTCGGGAAGCCCATCGCCCGCCAGCTTGGGCTCGACGGAGAACAGGTTGCTGCGCAGCCCTCCGAGCCTCCAGCGGATGGCGTCCCAGCGCAGGGTATACTCGCCCGCGGTCCCGCGGATGCGGACCTCCCAGACCCTCCCGCTCACCCCGCGTCCGGCGGGAACGATGGCCAGGACGCTGCCCAGGGAGGCGCCTTGCTCGAGCCGTTGCTCGATTTCCTCGCGGCTCACCCACAGCTTCCAGCGGTAGGCGCTGCGGGAGGAGTAGTCGGGATGGGAGCTGTACGAGGCGGGCCGGTCGGCCAGCCAGAGGGCCAGCTCCTCCGGCGGCAGGGGGGCGGCGTGTCCGCTCAGCAGCGGGTCGGCCACCGCCGGCAGCGTCGAAGGAAAGCCCCAGGCGGTTTGTGTCGTATCCGTGTGCCCGCCGCTGTTGGCCGAGTAGAAGGCGGACAGGGGTTTGCCCTCCTCCCAGAGAACCAGCCCGCGGGTGGCATCCACGGCGCCCCGCGCCGTGGGGGTCTCGGCGCCCATGCCCCGATAGGCGGCGGAGGAGACGCTGCCCAGCAGGTCGAAACCCCGGGAGGCGTACCTGCCCAGATTGGCCAGGGTGTAGCTGCGGGCGGCCACCGCCTGGGCCTGCAGAGCCGCCTGCGGCCAGTGGGAGGGCATCTCGGAAGGCAGCACGGAGTACAGGTACTCCTCGACGCTCAGGAGGTTGACCACCGTCAGGCCCTCCGGCCGGGGGACGAGCTCGATGGCGCCCCGGTACATCCGGTCCTCGCTCCCCGCCCAGAAACTGCCCTGGCCGAACTGCATGTCGAAGAGGATGGTCGTGTCCGCCGGGTCGTCGTACGTGAGCCTGACGGGGGCGGCGGAGCGCAGGAGCACGTTCCCCTCCGGGTCGGCCACCTCCACTTGGCCGTCTTCCAGGCGGGCGCGCAAGGTCATGCCTGCTGCTCTACGTTCCGTGTTGAGGGAGAAGCTGCCCCCGGTCTTCAGGTGCAGCTCCTGGACTTTCTCGCTCAGCCCGATGCGGAGCACGGGCAGGGAGGCCGGATCCGCCGGGAAAGCCTCCGCCTTCCGGGGCATGGCGGCTTCCTGCCGCTCCTGCCGCTCTTCCAGGGTCCCCTCGGCCAGGGAAGGGTACTCTTCCAACAGCTCCCGGAGCAGCTCCCGGATGGGCCGGCTGCCGGGCAGGCTCGCTTCGGCACGCCGGAGCAGGCCGTAGGCCCTGGGGACCTGTCCCTGGGCCAGATAAATGCGGGCCAGGGGGTAGAAGCACCCGGTAAGGTTGGGCTCCTGGGCCAGGGCCCTTTGGAGCGCCGCTTCCCCCTGCTCGTGCTCCCCCAGCTCGGCTCGCAGCAACCCCAGCCAGTACCAGGCCATGGGCTGGAAGCCTTGAGCCTCGAGGGCTTGCTCCAGGGCAGCCAGCGCCTCCGTCCTGCGCCCCAGGTCCAGCAACGCCAGAGCGCTGAGGTACAGGGAATCGGCCGAAGCCTCCAGGGCTTGCAGGTAGCCCAGCGTCCGCTCGGGCTGGCCGGCGAAAAGCGCCGACTCCGCGGCCGCCAGCCGCAGCGGCTGTTCCTCGGGGCGCAGGCAAAGCAGCAGCTCCAGATGGCCCAGCGCCTCCCGCACCTGTCCGGTTTCCCGCAGGACACGGGCCAGGTTCCGCCGCGCGGGAATGTCCCACGGCTCCCGCTTCAGGACCCCCCGGTAGGCCCGCAGGCAGGACTCGATATCCCCGCGATAGTATGCCTCCACCGCGTCGAGGAAGGGGTTCTCGCTCGCGGTGAGAGGCAGCACCACCATGAGAAGCAAGCCGGGCAGGAAGCGCAAGCTACACCCCGTCCAGGATCCCGCGTACGCGGCGGGCGAGGTCCAGGCCTTCCGTGCCGGTGCGGGCGGTGTGCACGGTGTAGCCGGCCGTGGAGAGGGTGCGCCGCACCAGCTCGCGCACGGCCTCCTCGTCCTCCACCACGAGAATGGTCTCCGTGCCCCCGGCGGCGGGCGGCGGGGGCCGGGACGGGGCATCCTCCTGCCTGGCGTCCCCCACCGCGGGAAGGCAGATGGTGAAGACGGTCCCCTTGCCCAGCTCCTTGGTCGTGAAGAACGGCTCGTACACCCGGCACAGGGTCTTCCGGTCCATGCCCGTGCCGTTGTCTGTGACGCAGAGAAGGCAATAGTCGCCAGGGGGAAGTCCCGCGAAGCCTTCCGGGACGGGCTCGCCGGACTGGAGCGAGGAGGTCGCGATGGCCAGGGCTCCGCCGGAGGGCATCGCGTCCCGGGAGTTCACCGCGAGATTCACGATGACCTGCTGGATCTGCGTGGGATCGGCGCGTACGCGCAGAGGGCTCTGGCCGTAGCGCGTTTCCAGCTGCACGTCCTCGCCGATCAGCCGCCGCAGCATGCCGCGCATTTCCTCGATCAGGCCGTTCAGGTCCACCACGCGCGGCTCGAGGACCTGCTTGCGGCTGAAGGCCAGCAGCTGCCGGGTGAGGTCCGCCGCGCGCCGGGCGGCCTTGACGATCTCCTCGATCGCCGCGCGCCGGGAGTCCTCGGCCGGGGAGTCCAGGAGCAGGATCTCGGCGTAGCCGAGGATGGCCGTGAGCTGGTTGTTGAAGTCGTGCGCCACCCCTCCGGCCAGCCTGCCTACCGCTTCCATCTTCTGTGAATGCAGGAGCTGCTCCTGGGTGTGGCGCAGCTGGCGCAGGCTCTCCTCCAGGTCGCGGACCAGCTGCGCCTTGCGCCAGGCGGCGGCGATCTCATTGGCGAAGACCCGCAGGGCGGGCGTGGCCTCCTGCGCGAGGTCGGGGGAGCGGACGCTGAGAAACCCGAGCAGCTGGTCCTCGAACAGGAGCGGCGCAACCAGCGAGCCGGATGCATAGATCGAGGGTTCCCCGGCCGCGATCCGCCGGAAGGCGTCGACCGTGTCCAGGGCGGCCGTGGCGCCGACCGGGGCCGCCTGCGCATCCGACACGCCGGCCTGGCCGCTGGTGTACGCGGTGGTGACCAGGCGCCGCGCGTCGTCCACCAGATGCAGCGAGCAGGCCAGGCCCATCTTGCCGAGCTCCTCCCCCACGGTGATGAAGACCCCGTCCGGGCTGGAGGCCATCTCCATGGCGAGGCCCGCGGCGTGCAGCGAACGCAGGAGCGTTTCCATGCGCTCCCGAACGGCGAGCTCCCTGCGCAGCTCCTCGTAGAGCCGGGCGTTCTCGATGGCGATGGCCAGCTGGTCGGCGACCGTCTGCAGCGTGAAGATGTCCAGGTCGGTGAACGCCGCCGCCTGGCTGCTCTGCACGTCCAGCACCCCGGTGACCACGCCCTGGAGCGTGATCGGGACCGCCAGCTCGGAGCGCGTGGCGAGCTCCTCCTCGTGCTCGTAGCTGTAGCGGCTGTCCAGGCGTACGTCAGGCACATTGAGGGGCTGGCCGTGCGCGGCCACCCAGCCGGTGATGCCCTGGTGGCCGATCTTCAGACGCAGGCGGACACCACGAGGTCCTCGCCGTCCACGAGGAAGATGTTGACCAGGAAGTAGCTGAAGGTCTCGCGGATGACGTGCACCGCGCTGCGCAGCAGCTCTTCCCGCGAGAGGATCGCGTTGGTCTTACGCCCCACGTCCGCCAGCAGCTGCAGGCGCGCGGCGCGCTGGTGTTCGGCCTGCGCCCGCTGGACTCGCCCCCGCTTCCGGGGGTGATGGTTGATCCTCTCCGGCATGTCTGTTCCGCCCCGCACAGCATAGGGAAGGCCCCCGGGGAGGTCAAGCGGAGCGCGGGGCTTCAGACCAGGGGCGGAACCTCTTCCCCGCCCTCGCCCTCCAGCAGGATCTTTCGCAGATGGGGGTAGCGCTCCAGCTCCTGGATCACGGCCCGCTCGGCTCTCTCGCGCACGAGCACCAGCTCGCTGGTGATCCTGCCTTTCCAGTCGTAGCCGCAGTTCAGGCAGCGCGAGAAGGACTTCGGCGGGCCCAGGTGGCTCAGGTGGAACACATTGGCCGAGCCGCAGCGGGGGCAGGACTCCTCAACGTACACGGTGTCCACGATGATCTCGTCGATGCGGTCCAGCTCCTGAGCCTTCAGCAGGCGGAAGCTCTGGTGCACGCCGGCCACGTTGGAGATGAGCAGGATGTCGCCGTCCTCCAGCAGGATGCGGCTGACCGAGCCCCCGGCTACCTTGACCCCGGGCAGCAGCAGCGTGCGCATCCCGCCCCCGGCGAGCGGCTCGAAGAACTCCACCTCGTCGCCGCGCTCGCCCCATTCAGGCCAGATGCAGTGGTAGCTGCCCAGGATGGGCGAGAAGTGGAACCAGCCCTCCCGCCCGTCCCGGAAACGGTGCCCCCACAGCTTCACGGAAGGCAGGTCGTCGACCAGCACCTCCCGGTCGATGCACAGGCGGTTGGCGGGGTATAGACAGCAGCGCTCCTCCATGCCCCATCATCCGCTGGTGGGGGGCAGGATTGCAAGTATTCAGGCGTCGGGGTTCGGGACCGTGAACTCCCGGATCATCTTGAACAGCTCGTGGTTCCCCCCCAGGAACTGCCGGAGGGTCCGGCGGTTGGCCCCGTAGTCGTCGAACTCCTCGACCTTCATCCCGTCGGGCTCGTAAGCCTTGCGGAATTCCTTGAAGCGCTTTGATAGATCGGCGACAATCTTCGCATCCACCGGCCGGTCCATCCGCTCCACGACTTCGATGTCCGAGGCGTTGAAGCGCTTCTGCCATTTGTATGGGATGGTCACCACCACGTCCCCGCCGATGAACTCCGACCACTGCATGTGGTTGCGGTAAGCGGCTGCCAGCAGGCGCAGGCGGTACTTTTTTTCCTTGTAGATCTGATAGGCGCGCTTGAACACGGCCACGCCGGCCCACTCCAGGTAACCCGGGTCGGTGGTGATGCCTTCCTTCTCCGCCACCACCTTCAGCCAGTCGTCTGTCCTGCCGACCATGATGGTGCACACCGAGCCCATGCGGGAGATGTCCTTGCCCTCCTTCTCCCGCCGCTTCAGGCCGCGCTCCACAGCCTCGGCCACGGCCAGAGCCTGCGGCACGGTGAAGCAAACGGTGGCGTTGATGCTCACCCCGCGGTAGATGGTCTCCTCGATGGCCCAGACCCCCGCCTTGGTCACGGGGATCTTGACGATCATGTTCGGGGCGAGACTGTCGAAGTGCACGGCCTGCTCGACGATTCGCTCCCCGTCGCGGTGGAAGCGCGGGTCGGTCTGGATCGACAGCCGCCCGTTCCAGCCCTGGTACTGATCGAAAACCGGCTTGAGCAGCGCGGCGCCCTTGGCGGACATCTCCTCCACCAGTTTCCAGGCCACCTCCTCCTCCGAGGCCTTGGGCATCTCACGCACCATCGCGACGATGCGGTCCTTCCACAGGGACATTTCCTTCTTTAGTACGTCCACCACGATCACCGGGTTGCACGTGGCGCCCACGGCCCCGTGATCGATGGAGTAGGTGAGCTCCTCGATGGAGCAGGAGTCGTTCCAGAGGGCGGTCTTGCTGATCGCGCTCATCTTGTGCAGGGGACTCTTATAAGAGGCTTGCGCAGGCATGTTCTTCCTCCTCAGGGTACTCATAATACATGCCATGGCCGGGCGAGGCAACCCGGGTCTGTGGCCCTGGTGCCCGAGGACCGCAAGCGCGAGGGCCTGGTGGTGGCCATGAGCCTGGCGGACAACATCGCCCTGCCCAACCTTGACAAACTCCATTCCGCGGGCACAATACACTTCAGAAGGCGCAAGGGCCTGGTGGCCGGCTACATCGAGGAGCTTTCGATCCGGCCGCCGCTGCCGAACCGGCAGATGCGGGATTTCAGCATGGTATCGACGTCGGCGCCAAGGCGGAAATCTACCATTTGATCGAGCGGCTGGCCCAGACGGGGGTGGGGATCATCTTCGTCTCTTCCGACCGGAGCGTCGCCACCCAGGAGCGGCTCATGGCCGCCGGGTTCTAGCCACAACCAGGAGGAGTAGACATGAAGGGGTACAGCGGGAAGATCCTGCACGTCGATCTGAGCAAGGGGGCGTTCGAGGTGGAGCAGCCCCCCGAGGCCTTTTACCGCCAGTACGTGGGCGGCGCCTGTATGGGCAACTACTACGTGTTCAAGGGCATGAAGGCGGGGACCGATTCCCTGGGTCCTGAGAACGTGCTGGTGTTCGCCATCTCGGCGGTGGTCGGCGCGCCGATCAGCGGCAACGCCCGCCACGCGGTGAGCGCTAAGAGTCCGCTGACCGGCACCGTCGGCTCCAGCGAGGGCGGCGGCTTCTGGGGGCCGGAGCTGCGCTTCGCCGGCTTCGACGCCCTCGTCATCAAGGGCAGGAGCCCCAAGCCCGTCTATTTATGGATTCACGACGGGGAGTTCCAGCTCAAGGACGCCTCCCACCTATGGGGGAAGGTCACCGGCGAGGTGCAGGACACGATCCGCAAGGAGCTGGGCGACGAGCGCGTCCGGGTGGCCCAGATCGGGCCGGCCGGGGAGAAGGGCGTGCTGTACGCCAACATCGTCAACGAGCTGAAGCACTTCAACGGCCGTTGCGGCTTCGGGGCGGTCATGGGCTCCAAGAACTTGCGGGCCATCGCGGTGCGTGGCAAGATGAAGCCCGAGTACGCGGATCCCGACAAGATCAAGGAACTGGCCAGGAAGGGCGCGGCCAAAGTCGCGGCCGACGGCTTCTACAAGGACTTCAAGCGCCTGGGCACCACGATGAACGTGACCTGGAACACGGCCATCGGTGGCCTGCCCACCCGCAACTGGACCATGGGCATCTTCCCGGAGAAGGAGAAGGTGACCGAGTTCATCTACGCCGACCAGTGGATGGATGGCCCCGGCACCTGCTGGGCCTGCGCTCAGGCCTGCAAGCGCGACGTGAAGGCCGGGATCACCACGCCCTGGACCGTGGAGCCTCGCTACGGCGGGCCGGAGTACGAGACCATGGGCATGATGGGCAGCAACTGCCTGGTCAGCGACTGGAACGCCATCTGCAAGGCCAACGAGTGGGCCAGCAAGTACGCCGTGGACACCATCGCCCTGGGCGGCGTGGTGGGGTTCGTCATGGAGTGCTTCGAGAAGGGCATCCTCAGCGCCAAGGACCTGGGCGGGGTGGAGGCGCGCTTCGGTAGCGGCGAAGCCCTGGTCGCCTTAAGCGAGATGGCCGTGAAGCGCGAGGGCTTCGGGAATCGGATGGCCGAGGGCACCGCGCGCCTGGCCAAGAGCCTGGGGCCCAAGGCCGAGCGCCTGGCGGTGACGGTCAAGGGCAAGGAGTTCCCGGCACACATGCCGACCTCCAAGGGCGCCATGGCCCTGATCTACGCGGTGAACCCCTTCGGCCCGGATCACGTGTCCACCACCCACGACGGGGATGTGGTGGCCGAGCCCAACGAGATCAACAAGGGGGTGGGCATCTACGAGAGCGTACCCAACACCTGGGATCTGAACTTCGAGAAGACCAAGATGACGCTGTACTCCCAGCGCTACGTGAGCGCCATCGACTCCTGGTCGGTCTGCCAGTTCACCTTCCACTCCTGGTCGATCTGCAGCCTGGCGGAGCTGGTGGAGGTGATCAACGCGGCCACCGGCTGGCAGTACACGATGCAGGAGCTCATGCTCCTGGGCGAGCGGCGGATCAACCTGATGCGGGCCTTCAACGCCCGGGAAGGCTTTTCCAGCAAGGACGACGTGCTGCCGCCGCGGCTGCACGAGGACCCGCTGCAGGGTGAAGGCCCCCGCAAGGGTGCGGTGGTGGACAAGGCCAACTTCCTCAAGCAGCGCGAGAACTACTACGTGATGAGCGGCTGGGATCCGGCCACCGGCAACCCGGGTGAGGTCAAGCTGCGCGAGCTGGGCCTGGGTTGGGCCTGGGAGGCGATGCAGAAGAAATAGGGGGCCGCGCGGCGGATCACGCGGCTCGGTTCGGCATCAAAACCCCCGGTGGCTCGCCGCTCCGGGGGTTTTTCATGCAATCAAACTTGACATCTAGACGTCTTATTTAAAATAAAGGACTGATTCAGCGGCCTGAGTGGATCTCGCGTATCGTGCTCGACGAGGTGCACAGGCTCCCCGACCCGAGCCTGGCATTGAGGATCGGTTCCCGGCGGAGCTGGGGTTCGCGTAACTTTGCTGCGGAGAACAGTGGCTGATCCTGAGAATGGTCGACCGCATTAACTCCAATACGTGCGCTAGCCTGATCTACGTCTCACACTATCCCGACGAGCTTCGGGGTGCCTGAACAACCGGCTGCACCTCCGGCGGGGAAATGTGGCGGAGTCGCGACCGTACCCGGGGTATAACTCGGCGCTTGCATCAGCCGATCGGTCCGTTGCTGAGTAGAGCGGGGCAGAGTATACTTTCGGTTCGAATGATTGATTTGTTTGAGGAATTCGCGACCATAATTCAGGCTTTCACTGCAAACAAATTAGAATATGCGCTCTGCGGCGGGATGGCGCTCGCAGTTTATGGGATTCCGCGAGCGACGGTCGACATGGACTTCCTCATTCTCCCGGAAAGCGCAGAGGAGGCGAGGAAAATCGCCGTCGATCTGGGATATAAAACCGAAGCCGGGCCGATGAGCTTGGCGCAGGGGAAAGTGCAGATCCGGCGCTTCGTCAAATTCGATCCGGACGGCGAAGATTTCCTGAGCCTCGATTTCCTGCTCGTCACTCCCGAATTGCTGCCGGTCTGGGAAGGCCGCACGCGCATCGCGTGGGAGAGCGGCAGCTTAGGGGTCATTTCTAAAGCGGGCTTGATTCAGATGAAATCCCTACGGAATAGTGGGCAAGATCGGGATGATATCGACGGGCTGAAAGAATGAAAAAGCCGGCAGTCAGTATGTCCTCGAGAGCCGTTACGGGAAGAATCCGCCGGCTCTCGCAGCTGAGGAAATTGTGCCTCTCCCTGGCTACGCCGAAGGCGGCCAGCCTTCCAGCCCGGAAGAAAGCTGTTTCCGGATCGAAGGGCTTCGTTTGACAACTCCCGCAGGATAGTTCCCGAATGCGCGTCAACTCCGAACGCGAACGCGGCTTTTTCAGGGTGATCATGAACTTGATCTTGGGATCGAACACCGCGATGTCGGCGTCCTTGCCGTACATGCCCTACGCCCTTTGAAGTCGAAGATTTTCAATGATGCCCGCGACGGCGAAAAAGCGGTATCTTCGTTCCCGATGAAGATCGGCAGGTACACTCTGTTCCCGGCTCCGGCAGGGCGATTCCGGCTGGACGGCGGGGCCATGTTCGGGGTCGTCCCCAAGGTACTGTGGAGCAAGGCTCACCCGGCGGATGAGCAAAACCGCATCGAGCTGGTGTCCCGGAGCCTGCTGGTGTCAGGCGGCGGGAAGCTCGTCCTGGTCAACACGGGCATCGGACAGAGTTGGTCCGAGAAAGAGCGCTCCATGTACGCCATCAGCGAGGCGGTGCGCCTCGAGCGCAGCCTGGAGGAGCTGGGCTTTCGCCCCGAGGAGGTGACCCATGTCGTGCAGACGCACCTGCATTTCGATCACGCCGGGGGCGGGACGGTCGATCGCGGGCGGGGTCCGGAACCGCTGTTCCCCCGTGCCGAATACTGCGTCCAGAAGAGGCATTTCCAGTGGGCCCAGGCTCCCTCCGAGCGCGACAGGGCCAGCTTCCGGCCCGACGCCTGGGAATGCCTGGCGCGCAGCGGACGGCTGCGAATGTTGGAAGGGGAGGAGGAATTCCTACCAGGCCTGTTTCTGCACCTGGTCCACGGGCACACTCCCCACCAGCAGCTCCTGCGCGTCACGGACGGAAGCGCGAATCTTTTATTTTGCTCGGACCTGGTGCCGTTCGCCTCCCAGGTGCGGGTCCCCTGGATCATGTCCTACGATCTGAACCCCCTGCAGACGGTGGAGGAGAAAAACCGGCTGCTGGGGCGTGCCGCCGACGAAGGCTGGGTCCTTTTCCTGGAGCACGATCCAGCGGTCGTGACCTGCCGGGTAAGGCAGACGCCCAAGGGCTTCGAGGCGATACCTTCCTGAGCTAGCCATGCTGTTTGCATTCGATAAGGCGACCCTGCGGATCGGCGAAAGGCTGCTCCTGCCCGGTACGACCTGGAAGGTGCGGGAAGGGGAACACTGGGGCGTGCTGGGGCCCAATGGCTCGGGGAAGTCCACCCTGCTGCGGGCGGTCCTGGGCGACGTCCCGGTGGTCCGCGGCAGCCTTACCACCTTTTGCGGCGAGACGTGGAATCCGCCGGTCGGCTGGGTTTCCTTCGAGCTGCACCGCGAGATCATCGCCAGGGAGGAGAGCCGGGACGCAGCGCGCTGGTTCAGCGCGAGCCCCGACGGGTCCGGCACCGCAGGGGAGCTCCTGCTGGAGCTGAGGCCCGCGGGCCCGCGGGCCGCGGAGGAGGCATGGCTTGCCCAGCTGATCTCGCTGTTCGACCTGCGCCTCCTTCTGGCGCGGCCTTTCCGCAGCCTTTCCACGGGTGAGATCCGCCGCCTGTTAGTGGCCCGTGCCCTGGTGCGCCGGCCGCGCCTGCTGATGCTGGACGAGCCGTTCGACGCGCTGGACGAAGGCTCGCGGGGCATGCTGGCCGGTGCGCTGGGCAGTCTTGCTACCATGGGAATTCAGCTCCTCCAGGTGTCACACCGCATCGAGGAGCTCATCCCGGCCATCACCCACGTGATCGGTCTGCGCCAGGGGAACGTGTTCTGGCAGGGGCCGCGCCGCCGCACCCTCACCCCGCGCAATCTGGCTAAGCTTTACGGGAAGGCGCCGGACGGACCGGGCGTTGCACCGCAGCCTGCGCGCGCGGCCGTAACCCCGCGTGAGCCCGGGGAGGGAAGACCACCGGATGCGCTCGTGGAAATGCACGAGGTCACGGTGCGCTACGGGGACAGGCTGGTCCTGGACGGCCTCGACTGGACCGTGCGCCGCGGCGAGGCCTGGTGCGTCCGCGGGCCCAACGGCTCGGGCAAGACGACCCTGCTCTCCCTGGTCTGCGGCGACAATCCCCAGGCCTACGCCAACGACATACGTCTCTTCGGCGTGCCCCGCGGCAGCGGGGAAAGCATCTGGGACATCAAGCGGCGCATCGGCCTGCTGTCCACGGAGTTCCAGATCGCCTACCGGCGGGCGCTGAGCGGCCTGGAGGTGGTCGTGTCGGGCTTCCACGACTCCATCGGGCTGTACGAGCGATCCACCTCGGCCGAAGAGGCGGCGGCGGGGGAGCTGCTGGAGCTGCTGGGCCTGGAAGAGCTGGCGGAGCGGGACTTCAGCGCGCTGTCCGGCGGCCAGCAGCGGCTGATCCTCCTGGCCCGCGCCATGGTCAAGCGGCCTGAGCTCCTGGTACTCGACGAGCCCTGCCAGGGTCTGGACCCGTCCAACCGGGAAAAGATCCTGGCGATGATCGACCGCATTGTGGCGAGCACCGGCGCCAACCTGGTCTACATTTCGCACCACCGCGACGAGCTGCCGCGCTGCCTGACGAACCTGCTGGAGCTGCCGGGCGGCGAGACGAGCAGGATCGACTGAGGGACCGGCGCCGGGAGGACCTCAGCCGGCTTCCGGCTCCGCGGGGGGCTGGGCGGGACTCAACGCGCGGCCTTCGATCAGTGTGGCCTTGATGGCCGCGATCCACCGCACGGGCAGGGGGAAGCGGAAGGCCGCCGTCTCCTCCTTGCCCTCGGGGGTCAGGAAGCGGATGGCCACCACGTACAGGCGCAGGGTCCTGCCTTTGTGGGTGTTGGTGACCCCGACGTGGGTGATCGCTGGCCCGGGGATGGTGAGCTCGTGATGGGTGACTCGCGCCCTGAAGTACAGGCCGTCCTTAAGCAGGACCAGGGCGCCAAGGGAGCGCAGGGGTCCTCCGGGTTCCGAGTCCAGCCCGTAGTAGGTGACTGCGAAGCTGGTGAGCACAATGAGATCCCGGGGAAACTTCACGCTGATCCTGCGGGCTTCGCGGATTCGCAGGATCACCAGGAACAGAATCATCCCCAGGAGAAGCAGGGCGGTCATGCGCCAGCTGGGGTTGGAGAGGCCTTCCATGAAGTTCACCTTCCGGGTCCGGGGGCTCAGTCCGCCTGGCCGGCGTCGGCCTCCGCGGGGGGCTTCGCGGGGCTCAATTCGCGGCCGCCGATCAGGGTGGCTTTGATGGCCGTGGTCCACTGCGCCGGCAGGGGGATGCGGAAGGCCGCCTTCTCCTCCCTGCCTTCGAGGGTCAGGAAGCGGATGGCCACCACGTACTGGTGCAGGGGCTTGCCCTTGTGAGTGTCGGTGACTCCGATGTGGGTGATCGCCGCCCCGGGGATGGTGAGCTCCCGGTCGGCGAAGCGGGCCCGGTAATACAGGCTGTCCTTCAATAGGACGAGGGCGCCGATGGAGCGCAGAGGCCTGCCGGGCTCGGACTCCAGCCCGAAGTAGTTGACCCCAAAGCTCGTGAGCACAATGAGATCCCGGGGGAACTTCTCGCTGATTCGCCGGGCTTCGCGGTTGCGCAGGATCACCAGAAGCAGCAGCACGCCCAGGAAAACCAGGGCGAACACGAGCCAGCTGGGGTTGGTCAGTCCTTCCAGGAAGTTCATTTCAGCTTCGAAAGGTAGCGCAAAACCCGCCCCCTGGCAAGGGAGCGCAGGACCCCTTGCGGGGCCTTCAGCTCGTTCAGGAAGCTTTCGACGATCTCCTCGTCTCTCTTGCCCTTCCGGCGTAGCTCCAGGATGAAGTCCCGATTCAGGTCCAGCAGCCCCTTGAGCCGCCCCGTGCGCTCGGCGGTGAGGACCAGGACCACCACGACCACGCCGAAGGACAGGACCAGCGTGATGAGGATGTCGTAGCTTGTGTCGCGGATGAGGTAGCGGAACAGGGAGCGGGTGTTGCCGGCGTTGAAGATGGCGTAGAAGGTCAGCACCATCAACGCCACCAGCAGGATGAACAGGGCTCTACGGGTCGTTTCTTTCATGGTTCAAAAAAGATGGGGCAGGAGTCCTGCCCCATCTCGCATTCCTTTCGTAAGGGTCGGAAGGGCGTGTCACTGGATGACGATCTTGCGCTCCTCGCCGACTTTCATGGCCTTCCACTCCGCCTCGGCCTTGACCCAGGCTTCCTCGGAGGCCTCAGACTCCCAGACCGCCAGGCCGCGCTCCTCGCGCGTGGCGCCGGGCAGCAGGTTGTCCAGCAGCATAGTCACGATGGCCGCGTCCGCCATGCCCGTGCGCAGGATGGCCTGCAGGATATTACCCAGGACCTCGGCCAGCTTTCCGGCCGACGCCCAGTTGATGGGAGCGGCGTTAAAGTGCGCCGGGAAGCTCAGGCCCGCGAACAGGCCCAGGCCGATGATGAACAGGTTGCGGGCATTGTTCAGGTTCACGAACTGCAGGTTGGAGATACCGACGGCGGCGATCAGGCCGAACAGCCCCACGAACATGGAGCCGACCACCGGCTGCGGCAGGGTGGCCATCACGGCGCCGAACTTGGCGAACAACGGGATGACCAGCATGACGACGGCTCCCCAGCGGATCACGCGGCGGCTGGCCACGCGGGTCAGGCCGATGGCCCCGATGTTCTCGGAGTAGGAGGTCGTTCCATTGCAGGTCTGCAGGATGCCGTCCACCAGGCAGCCCAGGCCTTCGGAGCCCAGGCCCTTGGAGATCATGCGGCCCGTGGGAATTGGGGCCTCGGCCATGCGGCAGCAGGAGTGGTAGTCGCCGATGGACTCGATCATGGAGGCTACGTACCCGGCGAGCATGCCGAACGCTCCGGCCACGGTGATGGAGTTCAGCTCCGGGAAGCCCCACTTGAAGGGGATGATCGGCCGGATGGAGAACCACGGGGCGGTGCGGATCAGGTCCAGCTTGCCGGCCAGGTTCGCCGCGTTGGCAGGGGCGATCCAGCCGGTCAGCGTGCCGATCAGCGCGGCGATCCAGCCGGTGGCGATGGCCAGGATGACCGGGAACAGCAGGAACACCTTGGACTTGCGGGAGAACACCTGGGAGTACAGGATCAGGGCCAGCAGGGTGATCAGGGAGATGACCCAGTTGCCCGCCATCCAGGGGGCGCCGATCCCGTACAGGTTCAACCCGATCATGGCGATGACCGGGCCGATGACGATCGGGCCGATGATCTTCTTCACGGTGCCCATGGCCCCGGTGTAGCCCAGCACGATCTCGAACACGGAGGCGAACATGATCGCGGCCGACACCTGCTGGATCATGACCTTCCAGCCCAGTCCCTGCGCGGCCACCATGCCCACGATGGACAGGGCCGGGCCCAGGAAGCTGAACGTGCCGCCCTGCACGATCGGCAGATTGTTGCCGATCTTGGAGCACTGGAACAGCGTGGTGATCCCCGAGGCGAAGAACATGGTAGAGATCAGGAGCGCCAGCTCCTCCTGGGGCAGCTTCATTGCGCCGCCCATGATGTAGGGGATCAGGATTGTGGCTCCGAACATAGTCAGGTAGTTCTGGATGCCCAGCAGGATCGCCAGACCGACTCGCGGCCGGCTGCCAATCGGGTAGAGGACCCACCCCTTGGCCTGCGTACCGTTACTCATACGCGAACCTCCTAAGTTGGGTTTGAAAAGCCAAGAGCGTCGGCTCCCTGACAGGGCGCCGGTGCTCCTTTTACCGATTAGGGGAGCTGCTGGCAGATCTCGGTGTACAGCTCCGGGCGACGGTCTCGGAAGAACTGCCAGCCGTCGCGCACCTCCCGGATCTGGTCCAGGTCCAGGTCCGCCGTGACTACCTCGTCCTTGTCCTCGCTGCCCTTCACGAGGATCTTGCCGCGCGGGTCCACGAAGTAGCTGGAGCCGTAGAACTTGCCGAACTCCCAGGGCTTCTCCAACCCGACACGGTTGTTGGCTCCAATAAAAACCCCGTTGGCCACGGCCTGGGCCGGCTGCTCCAGCTCCCACAGGTAGCGGGACTTGCCCTCCGTGGTGGCCGAGGGGTTGAACAGGATCTCCGCCCCCTTCAGGGCAAGAATGCGGGCGCACTCCGGGAAGTGCCGGTCATAGCAGATGAAGATCCCGATCTTCGCGTAGGCGGTCTGGAATATCGGGAAGCCCAGGGTGCCGGGCTTGAAATAGAACTTCTCCCAGAAGGCCGGGTAGGTGTGGGGGATGTGCACCTTGCGCATCTTGCCCAGGTACTTGCCGTCCGCGTCCAGCACGGCCGCCGCGTTGTAGTACACCCCCTCCTGCTCCATCTCGTAGATCGGCAGGATCAGGACCATCCGGTGCTTCCTGGCCAATGGCGCCAACCGCTCAGTGATGGGACCGGGCACCGGCTCGGCGGTGCGGTACCACTTGATGTCCTGCTCGGCGCAGAAGTACGGGCCGTGGAAGATTTCCTGCAGGCAGAGGATCTGCGCCCCCTTCTTGCCGGCTTCCTCGATCAGGGGAAGGTGCTTCTGGATCATCGCCTCCTTGATGTCCTGGATCGCCCCCTCGTGCTTCGGGTTGGCAGCCTGGATGAGCCCGCAGCGAATGACCCTTGGCATGACGTTGATTGTATCGCAGGGAATTCTCCGCCGTCAAGCAAATTCGGCGAAATTTGCATCGGCTGCCGAGGCAGCCACGTCACCCCCCCCTTGACGCCCGGCCGGGCCGGGCCACAATGCAGGGGTGGGCAAACGAGGCGTGCGGGTCCTGGAGCTGGAAGATTTCCTCTGCCGCTGCGGCGCGGCGGATTTCGAAAGGGCCGAAAGCGAGGGCGTCCCGGTGTCCATGAGCTGCCGCCGCTGCGGGCGCGGTTATGCCGTCCGGAAGCTGGAAACGAAGAGCCGCCTGAGCGGCCTGCCCATGTCCTTCGGCTTCCGCAGCCTGTATTGGGACCGGTTCGACCACTCCGACGGCTCGCAGTACGGGGTCGCCGAGGAGGGGTGGGAGATCCGGGAGTCTGAGGGCCCTTTCTAGAACCCCGCCAGCGGCACCCGCTTCACGAAGCGGCCCTTTACCCCCTCGCCGACGAACTTCATGCGGTCCCCCGCCCACTCGGCCACCCGCCGGCCGCGGGAGTACACGATCTGCGGCGTACCGGTGACCTCCCAGCCCTCCCAGGGGGTGTAGTCCACGTTCTGGTGCAGCTTCTTCTGGGAGAGGGTGAACTTGCGTTTCGGGTCGAAGACCACGATGTCGGCGTCCTTGCCCGCCGCGATCGCCCCTTTATGTTCCAGACCGAACATCCGCGCCGTGCCGGTGGACAGCACGTCGACCATCTTTTCCAGGCTGATCCGGCCCTTGACCACCCCTTCGCTGTGCAGGAGCATCAGCATGGTCTCGATGCCCGGGGCGCCGTTGGGGATCTTCTTGTAGTCCTCCTTGCCGTTCATGTCCTTCTGGCCCTGGAAGTTGAAGGGGCAGTGGTCGGTGCCGACCGTCTGCACGTCCCCGTCCCGCAGTCCTTTCCACAGCTCCTCCTGGCTCGCGGCGGTGCGCAAGGGGGGGGACATGACGTACTTGGCCCCGCCCCAGTTGTCTTCCTCGTAGCGCTCCTCGCTCAAGGTCAGGTACTGGGGGCAGGTCTCGGCGTAGACGGCCAGGCCGTGGTCCCGGGCCTGGCGGACCTTCCAGAGGCCGCGCCCGGAGGAAAGGTGCACGATGTAGATGCGGCTGCCGGTGAACTCCACGGCCTTGGCGGCGCGGTCCACGGCCTCCTCCTCGGCCAGCTCCGAGTGGGCGCGGGCGTGGTAGAGGGGGCTGAGCTTGCCCTCCGCGGCGAAGCGCTCGTTCAGGCGGCGGATGATGTCGAAGTTCTCGGCGTGCACCTGCACGAGGCCTCCGTGCTCGCGGGTTTCCTCCAACAGGCGGATCATGGTGTAGTCGTCCACCCGGAAGTCGTAGAACAGGAAAATCTTGAAGCTGGGGGTGCCGTACTCGTGGATGGCCTTCTTCACCTCCTGGATCACGTCCGCTCGGGGGTCGGTCACCCCGGGGTGAATGCTGTAATCCACGACGGTCTTGCCGTCGGCTTTGCCCTTCTGCCTCTCCACAGCGTCCCGCAGGCTTTCCCCCTTGCCCTGCAGGCTGAAATCCACGATCGTCGTCGTGCCCCCGCAGGCCGCCGCGATCGAGCCGGTCTTCCAGTCGTCGGCGGAGGTGGTGCCCATGAAGGGCATGTCCAGGTGGGTGTGCGGGTCGATGGCCCCCGGTAAAATGTACTTGCCGCCGGCCTCCACCGTCTCGTCGGCTTTCACGGCAAGCCCCGTGCCGATGCTCTTGATCCGGTCGCCTTCGACGTAGACGTCGGCCGTGTAGCTCCCGGTGGCGGTCACCACCAGGCCGTTTTTGATCAGTACGCTCATGACTGTCCTCCCTGCAGAGGGGCTAGCTTCAGGCCGGCCTCCAGGCTCGGGTCCATGACCGCCGTCTCGCGCCGCTTCCAGCCCTTGGGCATTTCCCGGAAGCCGATCAGTCCTGGCACCGGGCAGACGAAGCTGCAGATCATGCAGCTCAGGCACTTGTCCTCGACCAGCTTGGGCCGGCGCCTTTTGGCGTTCCATTCCAGCGCCTGGCCGCCGGCGTCGTTGCAGACGATGAGGCACTGCCCGCAGCCGATGCAGCGGTCCAAATCGTAGTCGGCGATGCCCTGGCGCTCCAGGTCGAAGTGGTCGGTCTCCTGGAGGTTGGGCAGCGCCTTGCCCACCAGGTCCCCCACCTTGGTCACGCCCCGGGCGGCCAGGTAGTCGCTCAGGCCCTCGATCAGGTCAGCGACGATGCGGTAGCCGTAGTGGATGATCCCCGTGGTGACCTGGATGGTGGTGGCGCCCACCAGCAGGTACTCCAGGGCGTCCACCCAGGTCTCGATGCCTCCCATGCCGGAAACCGGCAGGCCCAGGTCCGGGCACTTGGCCAGGTCGGCGATGAAGTGCAGGGCGATGGGCTTAACCGCCGGCCCGGAGTAGCCGCTCATGGCCCCCACGCCGAACACGTTGGGCCTGGGCACCAGGTCCTCCAGGCCGATCTCCGAGATCCCGCGGATGGTGTTGATGGCGGCGATGGCGTCCGCCCCGCCCTTCTTGGCGAACACGGCCGGTTCGGTGATGTCGGTGATGTTCGGGGTCATCTTGGCCATGACGGGGATCCTCACCGCCTTCTTCACCACCTCCGTGAAGCGCTCCAGCAGGTGGAAGGCCTGCCCGACCTTGTGCCCCGAGCCCTCGATGGTCATGTGCGGGCAGGAGAAGTTGAGCTCCAGCATGTCCGCCCCGTTGTCCTCGGCCGCCTTGGCCAGGTATTCCCAGTCGTCGTTGGAGAAGCCCATGAGGCTGGCCACGATCGGATGGTCCGGGTAGTGCTTTTTCAGGTACAGGAAGTCCAGCAGGTTGTCCTTCAGCGGCCGGTCGGAGATCTGCTCCACGTTCTGCAGCCCCATGAGCTGCTTGGAGCCGTAGTGGTAGGCGTTCATACGGGGGGAGGGGTGCACGATCGGCCAGCGCCCGGAGGCCAGGGTCTTGTACACCACGCCGCCCCAGCCGGCCTCGAAGGATTTGGCTACCATCTCGGCGCTGTTGGCCACCGGCGAGGAAGAAAGCAGGAAGGGGTTTTTGAAGCGCACCCCGCAGAAATCGATCGACAGATCGGGTTTTTTCGTCGACATGTTCGTGGCTCCTTCTACTTCAGGGATCCCAGGATCGCGCGGGCGGCCAGCTTGCCGTCCTGCACCGCCTCGACCACCAGCGCCGGTCCGCGTACGATGTCGCCGCCGGCGAAAACCTTGCGGGCCGAAGTCTTGCGGTTTTTCCCGCCTGCCAGCACCAGCCCGCGCCCGTCGAGCTTCACCAGGCCCGCCCAGTCCGCCTCGTCGGGTCGGTTGCCGATGGCCTCGACCACCAGGGATAGCTCCAGGGTCCAGCCGGAGCCCTTGATCTCCACCGGCTTGCGCCTGCCGGAGGCGTCCGGCTCGCCCAGGCGGGTGCGCACGAGGCGCAGGCCCTTGAGCCGGCCGGAGCCGTCGGTGAGGTATCCGGTCGGTTGGTTGAGCAGCAGGAAGTGCACGCCCAGGGCCAGGGCTGCCTGGCGCTCCTCCTGCTCGGCGGGCATCTGGGCGTAGGAGCGGCGGTACACCAGGTGGACGTCGCGGGCGCCCAGCTTCAGGGCGGACTCCGCGCAGTCCAGGGCCACGCTGCCGCCGCCGATCACGGCCACGGCCTTGTCCTTGGCGTGCTTGGCCAGCTCCTCGAAGCGCTCCTCGCGCAGCATGGCCAGGAACTCCACGGAGGTGTACACCCCCTTGGTGTTGCCCTTGACCGGCAGGCGCTCGGCGCCCCAGAGGCCGGGTGCCAGGAACACGGCCCGGAAGCCGGAGTCCAGCAGCCTCTGCGCGCCCTCGGCGCCCTCCACCCGGGTGTTGCACTTGAACTTCACGCCCAGGTCCTTCAGGTCCTGCAGCTCGTTCTTTAAGAAGGCCTTGTCGAAGCGGTAGGCGGGGACCCCGTAGCGGATGATGCCCCCCGGCTCCGAGCGCTCTTCGAACACCGTGACCTGCACCCCCTGCCGCGCCAGCTCCGTCGCGCAGGAAAGCCCCGCCGGCCCGGAGCCGACCACGGCCACCTTCTCCGGCCTTGGTGAGGGCGTGGCGTACGCCTTGAACCCGGTGCTCCAGCCGTGCTCGATCAGGAAGCGCTGGATTCTGCCGATCTCAATAGGGCGGCCGATCCCCGTGGCGCTGCACTCCTTCTCGCACAGCCTTGCGGTGGGGCAGAGCACCCCGCAGGCGCCGCCCAGGGCGTTGTTTTCCTTGATGGTGCGGATCGCGCCCGTGACGTTGCGCAGGCGCAGCTTGCGGATGAACGTGCCCGGGTCGGTTTCCGCCGGGCAGCCCTTGGAGCAGGGCGCGTCATGGCAAACCAGGCAGCGGTCCGCTTCGGCCACGGCCTGGGCGAAGTCGAAGCCCTTCTCCATCCTTTTGAACTGGTCCGCGTAGCTCACGATTGAGCCTCCTGAAAAAAATCTATACCGCCGGCCTCAACGGGGTCGCGGTTCCAATGACGCCTTTCTTACGAAGCGGGATTGCGCCTGTTCTGTTCCCCGGCAGTCCGCTGAATCAGCAGGACAGCCCCGACTACGACCGCCGCCCCCAGCAGGGTCGGCAGGGCCGGACGCTCCGCGAGCAGGAAAAAACCGAGCAGGATGCCGAACACCGGGATCAGCAGCTTGTAGCCCACCACTCCGACGTACAGGGCCAGCAGCCAGCCGGCCGGGCTCAGGGCCGCCAGCTCCCGCCAGCTGCCGGTGGCCAGAACGGCCGCGGCCAGGAACAGGCTGCCGGCGAGCATGGTGAGAAAGGTGGGGATGAGGCCCCCGAAGCGGATGACGAATCTTTTTAGCAATACCGTATATACACTGATCGCCACGGCGCCGCCGGTCAGCACGAGGTTTCCCAGGAAATACTCCTGCCGGAACAGCGCCGCGCTCAACCTGCCTCCGGTGACGATCAAAGCCACCCCGGCCAGGCCCAGCAGGGCCCCCACGAGCCGGAGGGGCGTAAACTCCTCGTTGATTATAAGGGGTGCCAGCAGAGTTGTAAAGATCGGCTGGCTGTTGGTGAGCAGCGATCCGTTGGAGGCGTTAGACATCTTCACCCCGGCGGTCAGGCAGAAGGAGAACAGGGCTATGCCCAGAAGTCCCAGGAGGGCCAGGACCGCGGCGTCCCCTGCCGACAGGTGGGCGGGGCGCCGGCGGGCCTCGCGGGCGTACCAGGGCACCAGGGCCAGCACCGCGAACCCATAGCGCAGCAGGGAAAGGTCAACCCACGGTCGGCTTGCGCCAGGTTCGCCGTTTGTGCTCTAATTTGCCATGCCTGATCCGAACGCCGCGGAGCGCGAGCGCGAGCTGGACCGGGAAGCCCTGCGTTTGCACCGTTTCTACCGCGGCAAGATGGAAACAGTCCCCAAATGCCGTGTGCGGGACCTCCAGGACTTCGCGCTCTGGTACACCCCGGGGGTGGCCGCCCCCTGCCGGGCCATCCAGGCGGAACCGGACCTCGTGTACGATTACACGAACAAGGCAAACACCGTGGCGGTAGTCAGCGACGGTACCCGGGTGCTGGGCCTCGGGGACATCGGCCCGGCGGCGGGGCTGCCCGTGATGGAGGGCAAGGCCCTGCTGTACAAATACCTGGGCGGGGTGGACGCGGTGCCCATCGTGCTGGACACCCGCGACCCGGAGGAGCTCATCCGAACGGTGTTGCTGCTGGCCCCGTCTTTCGGCGGGATCAACCTGGAGGACATCGCCCAGCCCAAGTGCTTCCGCATCCTGGAGCGCCTGCGCGCCGAGGCGCCGATCCCGGTCTGGCACGACGATCAGCAGGGCACGGCCACCGTGACCCTGGCCGGGCTGCTCAACGCCCTGAAGGTTACCGGGCGCAGCATCGGGGAGGCGCGGATCGTATTCGTGGGCAGCGGTGCCGCCAATGTGGCCTGCGCCCGGTTGAGTTTCGGCCGGGGCGCAGAGCCGGCAAGATGTCTAATCGTGGACAGCAAGGGCATCCTGGGCCGCCACCGGCAGGACGTGGAAAAGCGCAAGGA
>Ga0315273_10000783_pt1 | contig 34475 bp, 26 predicted proteins | sample YL17G02_0_MG_FD_205753 | JGI IMG/M metagenome (GOLD analysis project Ga0315273, IMG submission 205753) | Sediment microbial communities from Yellowstone Lake, YNP, Wyoming, USA - YL17G02_0 | ecosystem: Environmental > Aquatic > Freshwater > Lake > Sediment | place: USA: Wyoming | collected...
TGAGCGTCGGCCGCTACATCGCCGAGAACGCGTCGCAGGAGCGGCCGGAGACCGACTGGCTCGCGGGTCGCGAAGGCCGCATCGATCCGAAGAAATTCAGCCCCGACGAGCTGCGTCGGGTGGGCGAGCGCTGAGGCCACGCGGGGCCGCGGCCCGGAGGCCGGACCGCGTCGGCGATAAATTCGTTACCGGAGGACACATGAACGGACAATCCATTTTCGCGCCGCGATTCGCCCGGGGCGCCGTCGCGCTCGCACTCGGCGGAGCCGTCGCGCTCAGCGGTCCCGCGGCGCTGGCGGTCACGTTCGAGACGGAGAACGTCAAGGGCAGTTTCGATTCGACGATCTCGTTCGGCATGCAGTGGCGGATGTCGGCGACGAGCTGCGGCATCGTCGGCAACGACAACGGCGGCTGCGCGCCGACCTCCGGCACGCTGGGCGAGGTGGTGAACGGGCCCGGGATGGGCTTCACGTCCAACCCCGACTTCAACTATCTGCAATCGGACAACGGCAATCTCAACTACAAGAAGAACCAGCTCATCTCGGCGGCGCTGAAGGGCAACCACGAGCTCGCACTCAGATTCAACGAAGGCTGGAGCGCGCTGGGCCGCTTCTCGTGGCTCTACGACCCGGCGACCGACCGCACCGAGCGCACGCCGCTCACCGATGACGCCAAGAACATCGCGGTCCACAACATCACGTTGCTCGACCTCTGGGTGGCGAAGGACTTCGAGGTCGGAGACCGTCCGGGCAAGGTGAAGGTCGGCAACCAGGTGCTCTCCTGGGGCGAGGACATCTTCATCTACGGCGGCATCAACATCATCAACCCGATCGACCTCACCCGTGCGCACAAGCCCGGCGTGCAGTTGAAGGAGATCTTCCGCCCGGCGCCGATGGCCACGTTCAACTTCGGCGCGACCAACAACCTGTCGATCGAGGGCTTCTGGCAATTCCGCTGGAACGCGTTCCGTTTCGACCCGGTGGGAACGCCTTTTTCGACTGGTGATGTGGTCGGCAACGGCCAGCAGCCGGCGTTCGTCCCGAGCTCGGTGGTCGGCATGCCCCCCGGATCGATCGGCGACGTCGGAACGATCAGCAACGGCATGTTCATTCCCGCGGGCCAGCGCTTCACGTTCCAGGACCTGCTGACCATCAGTACGACCACCGGCGTACCTTCGGTCGTGCCCACGTTGCCGACCCAATCCCCGCCGAACACGAACCAGTTCGGCTTCGCAGCTCGCTACAAGGCGGACAACGCGAACGCCGAGTGGGGATTCTATTACCTGCACTACAACGACAAGATACCGTTCCTCGGCTTCGTCAACGATCCCTCCATCACCGCCAATCCATTCGGGCTGGGCTACTTCCTGCAGTACGGCAAGGCCCGAAACCTGTTCGGCGTTTCGGTCAACGGCAACGTCGGGGACTGGGCGGTGGGCGCCGAGTTGAGCTACCGGCCGAAGGATGGCGTGGGCATCGACCCCACGGTGCCGGTATCGGGTCAGTATTGCGCGTTCTGCGCACCCGGCACCTATCCGGGCTACGTCGACGCCAAGAAGTGGCAGGCGCATCTGACGACGATCTATCTGCTCGGGCCGAGCGGCGACCTGGGCTGGCTGCTGCGCGGCCTCGGCGCGGCCGAGGGCACGCTTCTGCTCGAGGTGGCGGCTGCCTATTATCCGAACCTCGACCTCTCGGGCAAGTATCCCTACCTGCTGCCGAACTATGAACTGCCAACCAAGCTGTCGACCGGCACCGTCGTCGAGCTCGGCGTCGTCTACCCGCATTTCCTCGGATCGTCAGTGAATTTCACGCCGCAGATCGACATTCTCTACGACATCAGCGGCATCAGCCCGAACACCATCCCATTCGTGAGGGGCCGCGTCGCCGTCACGCCGTCGCTCAACTTCGAGTACCTGAACAAGTGGCGCGCCCAGCTCGCCTACACGAGCTTCGCGGGCGGCGCCGGCAACAACCTGCTGCGTGACCGCGATTACGTCGCGTTCAACGTCTCCTATTCGTTCTGATCGCCGCTGCCCGCCGGTCGCCGCCTGTCGCGGGCCGGCCGGCGCCGCGGCGGAGCCGGTGCGCCGATGCTGACCCGCCTGATCACGCGTCTCGAGGGCGCGCTGTTCGCCCACCGCGCGCTGACGCTCGCGGCGCTGGTCGCGCTCACCGCGGTGATGGGCGTATTCGCCTCGCAACTGCGGATGACGGCCGGGTTCGACAAGCAGTTGCCGCAGGGCCACGAGTACATCCAGACGTTCGACCAGTACCGCGACCAGGTCTTCGGCGCCAACCGCATCATCGTCGTCGTCCATGCGAAGAGCGGCGACATGTGGAGCGCCGCGTTTCTGCGCAAGCTGAACGACGTCACGCAGGCGGTGATGTTCCTGCCCGGCATCGACCGGCGCACGGTCAGCTCGCTGTGGACGCCGACGACCCGCGTGCTGGAGATCACCGAGGAGGGCTTCAAGGCCGAGGACGTGATCGGCGGCGACATCACGCCGGACCAGCTCACGCCTGCCAAGATCGCGCATATCCGCAACAACGCGATCGTCGGCGGCTACGTCGGCCAGCTCGTCGCCAACGACAACTCCGGCGCGATGGTGGTGGCCGACCTGCTCGACAGCGATCCCGTGACGAAGCAGAAGCTCGATTACCTCGACCTCGCGCGGAAGCTGGAGCAGGAAGTCAGGCAGAAGCACGAGACGCCCGAATTCGAGGTCGAGATCATCGGCTTCGCGAAGCAGATCGGCGACATCGCGGACGGCGCGAAAAGCGTCATCCGCTTCTTCCTGCTCGCGTTCGTCCTCACGGCGGCGTCGGTCTACATCTATTCGCGTTCGTGGGCGCTGACGGCGCTGGCGCTCGTCTGCTCGCTTACCTCCGTGGTCTGGCAGTTCGGGACCCTGAAGCTGCTGGGGTACGGGCTCGATCCGCTGGCGGTCCTCGTGCCGTTTCTCGTATTCGCGATCGGCGTGTCGCACGGGGTTCAGCAGATCAACTACATCTCGAAGGAAGTGTGCGCCGGGGTCGACACGATGACGGCGGCGCGGCGCAGCTTCACCGGGCTGCTGATTCCCGGAACGATGGCGCTCGTCACGGCGTTCGTCGGCTTCGCCACGCTCACGCTGATCCCGATCCCGATGATCCGCGAGCTCGGGATCACGGCGTCGATCGGCGTCGCGTACAAGATCGTCACCAACCTCGTGATGCTGCCGGTGGCCGCCTCCTACGTCCGCTTCGACGATCGCTACGTGGGGCGGGTCAACCGGCTGCGCGAGCGGCGTGGCCGCTGGATGGGCGTGCTGGGACGCGTCGCCGAGACGCGCAACGCGGCGATCGGCACCATCGCGTGCGCCGTGCTGTTCGCCGTCGCCTACCTGCAGAGCCAGGGCCGGCACATCGGCCACCTGCAGCCGGGCGCGCCCGAGTTGCGGGCCGATGCGCGCTACAACCAGGATGCGAACCGGATCGTCGAAAAGTTCGACCTCGGACTCGACGTGCTGTCGGTCGTCGTCGAGACGCCGAAGGACGGCTGCTACGACTACACGACGATGGAGTTCGTCAACCAGTTCGGCTGGCAGATGGCCAACGTGCCGGGCGTGGTTTCGGTCGCGTCGGCGCCGCTGCTCGCCAAGCTCGCGTTCTCCGGCTTCAACGAGGGCAACCCGAAGTGGGCGACGCTGCCCCGCGATCCGAAGTCACTGGCGAATACGGTGGGCCTGGCACCCGAGGGCTCCGGCCTGTTCAATCCCGGCTGCACCGTGCTGCCGGTCCACCTCTACCTCGCCGACCACAAGGCGCAGACGATCAAGGTGGTGATCGGCGCGGTCAAGGCCTTTCGCGCCCAGAACGTCGACCCCAGGATCAAGGTACGGCTCGCGAGCGGCAACGTCGGCGTCCAGGCGGCCACCAACGAAGTGCTCGAGACCACGGAGCTGCGGATGATGCTTTACGTGTACCTGACCATCGTCGCGCTGGTCCTGTTCACGTACCGCGACTGGCGCGCGATGATCGCCTGCTGCCTGCCGCTGACGCTCGCGACGTTTCTCGGCTACTGGTTCATGAAGGAACTCGAGATCGGCCTCACCGTGGCCACGCTGCCGGTGATGGTGCTGGCCGTCGGCATCGGCGTCGACTACGCGTTCTACATCTACAACCGGCTGCAGCTCTACCTGGCGCAGGGTGTGGACATCGTGACGTCGTTCAAGCAGGCGCTGCGCGAGACCGGGATCGCGACGATCTTCACCGCGCTGACGCTGTCCGTGGGTGTCGCGACGTGGTCGTTCTCCGAGCTCAAGTTCCAGGCCGACATGGGTCTGCTGCTCACGTTCATGTTCATGGTCAACATGCTGATGGCGATCACGATGCTGCCGGCGCTGGCCGTGATGATCGACGTGCTGGTGCCGCGGCGCCGGCCCGTGCGCGCACCATTCCTCAGCCACTGACGATCGCCATGCCCATCTTCGACAAGCTCCTCACGCTGTTGCGGCAGCCGCCGGTGGCGCCGCCGGACACCGTTGGCGCGCCGTTCCCGCGGCGGCAGCTCGCCGTCGTCGCGCTGTTGATCGAGCTCGCCCAGAGCGACCGCAACCTCACGACGGAGAAACTCGCCACGATCGACCGGATCGTCCGCGATCGATTCGACCTCGACGCCACGGTGGCCGCGCGGCTGATGGCGACGGCGCGCAGCGAACTCGACGCCTCGCTGGAGGACTGGGTATTCGCGAAGGCGGTCCGCGACGGTTTCGACGCCCGTGATCGCATCGAGATTGTCGAACTCCTGTGGGAAGTCGTGTACGCGGACGGGCGCCTCGCGCGGCTGGAGGAGTCGTCGATGCGGCGGCTGGCAGCAGAGCTCGGAATCGACGAAGCGGAGCGCGAGGCCGCGCGCGCGCAGGCGTTCGCGCGCGTCGGTCTCCCCGGGAATCTCGGCGTGGGCTCGACGGAGGCCGAATGATCGCCCTCCTTCTCCGAATCGTGGTCTCGTGCATCGCGTCGGCGTTTGTTGCCGCGACCGCACAGGTTCCGGCGCCTGTTCCTTCACCAGCGTCGGCCATGGCCACGGCGTTCAAGGCGCCGCTCGCGACGAAGGCGCCGCTCCTCTCCGTCGCGCGCGGGGGATCGCGGCTCGTCGCGGTCGGCGACTACGGCGTGATCCTCCTCTCCGACGACGACGGCAAGACGTGGCGCCAGGCGAAGTCAGTCGCGAGCCACGCGATGCTGACGGCGGTGACGATGAGTGGTGCGCAGCAAGGTTGGGCCGTCGGCCACGGCGGCGCGGTGCTGCAGACAATCGATGGTGGCGAAACCTGGACGCGCAACGCCTCGGCCGGGGACGACGCCGCGCTGCTCTCGGTGTGGTTCGCGGACGCGAACAACGGCATCGCCGTCGGCGCCTTCGGTTTCGCGATGGCGACCCACGACGGCGGACGGACGTGGAAGGAATTCACCGTCGGCATTGGCGACGACCGCGACCGCCACCTCAACGCAATCTTCGCGCTGCCTGGCGGGCCGCTCTTCATCGCCGCCGAGTCCGGCACGATGTTCCGCTCGCTGGACGACGGTCGGACCTGGACGGTGCTGCGGCTTCCGTACAACGGCTCGCTCTGGGGTGGCATCGCGCTCTCCGATGGTGCCGCGCTCGTGTACGGAATGCGCGGCCACGCATTGCGCAGCGCCGACTTTGGCCGATCGTGGACCGACGTCCCGACGGGCACCGACCAGTCGTGGAGCGGCGGCCGGCAGTTCGGCGACGGCACGATCGTGCTGGTCGGTCTTGGTGGCGCCGTTGCGAAGAGCACGGACGGGGGACACAGTTTCCAAACCACGATCCGTCCGGAACGGCAGACGCTCTCTGCCATCGCCGAGGGCGCGCCGGGGCAATCCGTCATCGTCGGCCTCAACGGCATCGCCGCCTTACCTCCCGTGGCCAAATGACGATCCGCGTCGCCGCGCCCGCTCGATACGATCAACGCATCGGAGACTCGACATGCCCATGACACCCCGAGACCTCGTCAGCGATGTCATCCGCACGGCATTGACAATCGTCGTCGGGCTTGCGCTGTGGGCCGCGGCTGGCGGTGCGCACGCGTTCGACCGTGACTCGCTGGTATGGAAAAAATGCACGACCTGCCATGCCGCGAGCGCCGACGGCAGGATCGCGCGCGTCGAGGACATGCGCACGACTCCCGAGGAATGGACGGTCATCGTCGACCGGATGAAGCGGCTCCACGGCATGGAGTTGAAGCAGGGCGAGATGGATCGGCTGCTGAAGGAACTCTGCGCCACGCAGATCCTCACCCCGGAGGAGCAAGCCAAGGTGGCGTACCTGAGCCTCTGGCACAACTCGCAGCAGATGGAGGTCCCCGCCGGCAAGGACGAGGAAAAGCTTTTCACCACGTGCGTGCGGTGTCACACGGCGGGCAAGATTTTCTCCTACCGGATGACGTCCGAAAGCTGGGCCAAGCTGCGGGACTTTCACCTCTACATCATCCCGACCGTCGTGTTCCAGATGCGCGAAATGCGCTGGATTCCTGAGGCCGACACGGTGCTCGCGTACCTCGCGAAGAAGTTGCCGTACGGAAAGGCGTGGTCGGCGCCCGCGGCCAGGCTCGAGGGTGTCTGGGGTGTGTTCGGGTACGAGCCGGGCCATGGATCGTATCGGGGCGAAGCCCGGATCGCCGACGCCGGCAATGCCGAATACAGGCTCACGGGGAGCCTCGCGCACGCGGACGGGACCTCCGAAACCTTCGCCGGCGAAGCCACGCTCTACGGCGGGTATGCACTGCGCGCACGAACGAAGAACAACGGCTTCGTCGTCAGCGGCGCCTATATCATTTCCGGCGACGAGGTTCGCGGCGAGTCGCACTTCGCTGCCCCGGACTTCCGCACGTCGAGCGCGAAATGGTTGCGTGGCGGCGACAGCGCCAAGGTGGCGCGCGTGCTTCCGGCCTTTCTCCTCACGGGTGAGAAGACCACGCTCACCATCGACGGCCTGAACCTGCCCGACGCCAAGGTCGCCGACATCTCGTTTGCCGGAGGCGCGGTCAAGGTGCTGGCGGTGAAGCGCGTCGCGTCCGGCGCGTTGGAACTCACGGTGCTGAGCAGCGCGGACAAACTCGGCGTGGCGAAGCTGACGGTGAAGGGCATCGACGCCGGAACGATCCGGCTCGCGCCGCAGATCGATTACATCGCGATCACGCCGGAAATGGGACGCGCGCGGCTGTCGGGCGGGACGCACTACCCGGCGGAAGGCGTCCAGTTCGAGGCGATCGCCTTCGCGAAAAGCGGCGCCGGCAAGAAGGCAGCGGGCGTGCCGCTGGGACCGGTGCCGGCGACGTTCCGGCTCGCCGAGGAGAAGACGCGGCCCGACGACGACGATCTGCGCTGGCTCGGCGGGATCAAGCCGAACGGCGCCTACCTGCCGATGGGCGACTACGGTCCCAATCCGTTGCGCAACTATTCGGCGGAGAACAGCGGTCTCGTGAAAGTCCTGGCCCGATACCAACGCGGCACGCAGACGTACACGGGGGAGGCCTGGTTGACCGTCACCGTGCCTGACTACATCCAGCGGATCCGATGAACGAGACCTACGATTGGGCGGATCACCGGCTCTTCGCCGCTTCCGCCGCGCCTGGCGGGAGAGCCCTCGTCTTCGGCGCCGATCAGGCGAGCCTCTTCGCGGTCGACTCGTCGACGCACGAGGTCCTCGCCCGGTGGCGGTCGCGCGACGCCATCGTTTTGCGCGACGCGCCGCCTGCGGATCGCGAGGTGCTCGAGGCACTGCGCGATGCCCGGCTGCTGGTACCGTCGAAGTGGCGGCACCCTCCTGCGCCGGCGCCGATCGACCCGGCGGAGATTCCCCTCGGCACGCTCGTGCTCGAGGCCGCGCAGGCGTGCAATCTGCGCTGCACGTATTGCTATGCGGGCGGCGGATCCTATGGCGGCGCGGCGCGGCTCATGCGTCCCGAGCTCGCCCGGCGCGCCGCGCGCTTCCTCGTCGAATCGTCCGGCGACCGGGAAAGCGTCACCCTCGTGCTGTTCGGCGGCGAGCCGCTGCTCAATCTCCCGGCGTTGAAAGCGGCGGTGCTGGAGGGAGCGGCGGCCGCACGCGAACGCGGCAAGACGTTCGTCGTCTCCCTCACCACCAACGGAACGCGCTTCACCCCCGAAGTGCTCGACTTCCTGCGCGAGCACCCCATTGCAGTCTCCGTAAGCATCGACGGCCCGCCCGACGTGCACGACGCCAACCGCCGCTACCCGGGCGCGAGTGGCGGCGGCACTTACGCCGACATCGTCGCCGGCTTGAAGGTGCTTCGGGCGCACCTGCCGCGGCCACCGGCGGCCCGGGTAACGCTGACCCCCGATCAATGGGGACGCGTGCCCGAGGTCTTCGAACACTTGCAGGGCCTCGGTTTCCTCGAAGTGGGCATCGCCCCCGCGAGCCCCGTGACCGCGAGACTCCTTCCTACGCCAGAGCAGGACGAGGCCCTTTTCGCGGGTTTCTCGCTGCTTGCCGAACGCTTCGCGCGCGAGGCCGACGAGGGCCGCGTGCTGCCGTTCTCCAACCTCCTCGACCTTCTCGGCAGACTTCATCTGGGGCAGGTCAAGGGCGCGCCGTGCGGCGCCGGGCTCGGGTACCTCGCCCTCGACGCAGAGGGCCGCTTCTTTCTTTGTCATCGGCTGGCCGGGGTGGAGCGGTTCTGCGTCGGCGATCTCGACGCCGGGATCGATCACGCCAGGATTCGGGCGTGCCTCTCGGCCCAAGCGGCCCCGCGGCGGGATGCATGCAGCTCGTGTTGGGCGCGAAGCCTCTGCGCGGGAGGTTGCCACCACGAAAACCATGTGCGCGAGAACGAGCTGGGGCTCCCGCCCGGCGGATCCTGCGCATTCATCCGGCGCTGGCTCGAGCTCGGCATTCGCGTGTATGCCGACCTTTGCCACGATCGAGACAACCCCGTGCTCGCCTTCCTCGGACGGCGGGCCGACGGCTGAAATTTTTCTCGGAGGAGCAGGCGATGAAAAAAAAGATCATCGAGGCGTTGAACGAAAAGGCGAAGGCCATCGAGCGCCTGGCCGACGGCGAGGCGAAGACGGCGGAGGCGCTCGGCAAGCGCCCCGGCATGCCGCAGGGCTGTTCGACGATCTTCGACACCGGCTGGGAGACCAATCCGCGGCCCACCTACCCCGTCGGGAACTGCCAGGCGTCGGCGCGCGACTTCCATGGCTGCGCGGGCGACTGCTGGTGGCCCGCCCAGGTGCCGGACGGGCTCACCAACCACCAGGATTTCGACGTCGCCTGCCCGAACGTGGCGCGCGACTGGCGCAACCTGAAATACGACTGATGGGTCTTGGTCAGATGCCGGACAGGAGCGCTCTCGCAATCTGCTCTCAAGAAACACCTGACAACCGATGGATTTCGTAGGCGCGGGCTTGCCCGCGCAACAACCGCTGCAGCGCCGTCAAGCCGGCGCCTACGTTCTCCGTCCTCGCCATGCGGCCGTCGGGCCGATTACTTCGCTCAACAGGAGGACACGATGAGTTGGCAGCGATTGCTGGTCCTGGGGCTCGCGTCCGCGCTGTGCCTCGTTCACGTCGAACGTGCCGAGGCGGGCGATCGCCTCTATTACCTCGGCTACGAGATCATCCAGGTGATCGATGGCGACACCGACACGATCGTCGCCGACATTCCCATCAAGGGCGCGACGCGCGAGGTCGCCCTAACCGCGGACCGGAAATTCCTCTATGTCGCCACCAACCGGCATCTCGTGCACAAGGTGGACCTCGGCGCGAACCGCGTCGTGGCCACGGTGGACGTGAGCAACGACGGCTGGGGCCGGCTGATGTTCGGCTTCGCCCTCGATCCCGACGGCAAGACCGCGTACGGCGCGTTCATGTCGCGCCGCGCGGACAACGGCGAGGCCGTCGTCGGCAAACCGGTGGTCGCGCAGTTCGCGCTCGAGACCGGCCGGCTCCTCCGCAGCGTCGAGGTGCCGTGGGGCGTCGGGTACCTCATGAGTACGAAGAACGGCACGACGCTCTACGCGTTCGGCCAGGACCTCTACAAGATCGACACGACGGGCAGCGACCTGCGCATCGTCGAGACCGTGCCGATGTTCGACAAGGGCATGAACATCCTGGGATTCTGGGTCCCCATTTTCGGAATCGGTGGCGTCGCGAGCATGAACTATTACACCGAGAAGTTCATGGGCATCCTCCTGGTCGATCAGCAGAGCGGAAAAATCGACGACATCGTGATCCGGGGCGACCCACCGATCGCCTACTCGGTGGTGCTCGCGCCGGACCGGTCGAAGGCGTATGCGGCTGCGGACGACCTGATCGTCATCGATCTCGCAAAGAAGAAATATATCGCGTCCGTGCCGATCAAGGAGGGCACGTCCTATGGCGTCAACGTGTCCGCCGACGGCAGGAAAATCTACGTCGGAGGCGGCGGGTCCACGCTGACCATCTACGACGCGCAGACGCTGAAGCCGTTGAAGGTGCTGCAGATGGCCTCGGACGGCATGCACATCCACCGCATCGATTTCTGACGTCGGCGAGCGATCCATTGCGCGAGTCGTGCAACTGTCCGTCCGATCCGCGTGCGATATGCGCGAGCGTCGAAAGCACCGCGGGATGAAGCCCATGGAATACGGACTTCGCCTCACGAGCGTCAGCTCACCGCCGCGGGATCCGCGGGATGCGTGTCCGCTTCCGTGGCGGAGCCTGCTGCCCGAGGGGCCCGCGGTTGCGCTGTATTTCGGGTCCGAGTTCTGCGAAGACCTCCTCCCTGACATGGACGAGGCGCAAGCGTTCTGCGCCATGGCGAGCGAACGAGGCTGGGAGCCTACGCTGCTCACGCCATTGGTCACGCCGGCGGGGCTCCTGATCGTGCATCGACTTCTTGCCGGGCTCGCGGCAAACCATTGGAAGCCCGCCGTCGTCTGCAACGACTGGGGTGTCCTCGGGATTCTGCGCGAGCATCACCCTTCGTTGCCGCGGCGCGCCGGGCGGCTGATGAATCGTTCGTTGCGGGACCCCCGCGCCTATCGCGATGCGCCGGCCGGTTTGGCGACGCACGACGGCTCGCGCTTTCTGCGACTGCGCCGATTTTTCGCGGAGGCAGGCGTCTCGGCCGTGGAATCCGACCCGGACCTCGAAGGCGGCTATCTCGGCGCCGGGCCGGACGACGCAGGTGGCGGGCTCTCGCGGGCCCTCCATCTTCCGTTCACCTTCGCGGCCTCCGGTCGCAACTGTCCGATGAAGGCCCTTCGGTATCCGGAGGGCGACGGCTTCTCCAAGGCCCTCGCCGACCCCTGCCCGGGACCGTGCCGGACGGGGCCCGTACCGGTCGAGCGCGACGACTCGCCGCTGCCCCACTGGCGAGGCGGGAACACGCTGTTCTACGAGATTCCCCAGGAGGTCGCGCGGACGTGGCTCGCCCACACCGACCGGGTCGTCCTGCACGAGGAGGCCGCGCCTTGAAGATCCTCGCACCGCTGCGCAACTCGGAGGAAGTGCTGCCCCTGTGCGACGCGGGCGCGCAGGAGTTCTACTGCGGCCTCACGCCACCCGGTTGGGAGCAGGCCTTCGGCCAGGCGTCGGTCCACCGCCGCAACCCCAAGTCCGCCGGCGTGCCGAGCATCGACGACATGCGCCGGATCGTGGCCCTGGCGCACCCGCGGCCGGTCTTCGCGACCCTCAATGCGCCGTCCTATCCCGCGGGGGCCGTGCCCCGCCTCGTCGAGTTCGGCCGGAGGCTCCTCGATGACGTCGGAGTTGCGGCCCTCATCGTGGCCGAGTGGGAGCTGCTGCTCGCGTTGTGCGACCAGGGTCTCGCCCCGCGGCTGCACATCTCGAGTCTCGCGAGCTGCCGCAATCCCGGCGCGGCCGCGTTCTACCGGAGTCTCGGCGTCGCGCGCGTCATCCTGCCGCGGCACATGACGCTCTCCGAAATCGAGGCCACCGCGATTTCCGGGCTCGAGTGGGAAGTCTTCGTCCTCAACGACGGTTGCGTGTTCGAGGAGGGGATCTGCGCCACCACCCACGCCCTCGGCAGCTTTTGCCTCGCCGACCGTCTCGGCGGCAAGTTCGGCCGGCTCGACGAACGGTACGAGTTCTGGAAGTGGACGCAGAACAACTGCGGCTGCCAGACGAGCCGAGGCTACACGCTCGGCCCCTGCGGCCTGTGCGCGCTGCCCCGCTTCGCGCGGCTCGGCGTCGCGAGCCTCAAGGTGGTGGGCCGCGAGGCGTCGCTCGCGCGCAAGGCGGCCTCGGTGCGGCTCGCCGCTGTCGCGCTCGGGCTCACCGAAGGCGGTGCGCGGCCCGCGGACATTCGCGCGGCCGTCGTGGCGGAGCGTGGAGCCCCGGAACTGTGCGAGAACGCCCACCTCTGCTATTACCCGGATGTCTGGTCCGGGGGCGTGCCGGCGCGCGGGAATTCGGCCGCTCCTTCCGCGCCCGTGCTCTCGGCGCGGGTCGCCGCGCCGAACTCGCCGGCTTCGTCGGAATACACGCTCGGCGTCGAGAGCCACGCATACGAGCTGTCCCCGACCCAGCCTCCTTCGAGGGCGACGGGATCGTGCTGACGATGCTCCGGCGCTTCACGCATCACCTGTCCGGCAAGAGGAGGACGCTTGCCGGGCTGTTTGTCCTGAGTCTCGGCGGCGCGGCGGTTTCGCTTTCGACGCCGCTCCTCGGCAAGGCGTTCGTGGACGCCGTGGCGAGCCGCGGCGACTTTGCCGCGATCCCGGCGATCGCCGCGGCATTGCTCGCGCTCGCCGTGCTCGATCTCGCGTTCGCCACGCTGTCGCAGCGCATCCACGCCCGGCTTTCGGCCGACGTTCTTGCCGGCCTGCGTTCGTCGCTTTTCGCACGCTGTCTCGCCGGACCGCTGGAGGCGATGGAGCCCTTCCGTCATGGGGACCTCCTCACGCGCTTCGGCACCGACGTGCCGCGAATCCAGAGCCTGCTCGTGGACGGCATGCTGGGCGCCATCCAGAACCTCCTCTTCCTTGGCGTGGCGGCGGCCATCACGTTCAGCCTGTCGCCTACGCTCGCGCTCTGGAGCTTTCTCGGCCTCGCCTTGGCGCTTCTAGCCACGACCGCGTTTCGCCGTCCCGTCGAGGAGAGGACCCGCCGGGTGCGCGACGCGATGGCGGACCTCTCGCATTTCCTCTCCGAGCGGCTCGCCGCGCTGCGGGCGATTCGCATCCATCGTGCGCAGAGCGACGAGCAGGAGCGGCTCGCGGTCGCGAACGAACGGTTGAACCGCGAGGTCGTCGGTTTCCAGGTGCTCGACGCCGTGTCGACCGGCGCACCGGGCCTGCTCCTGACGCTTGCGCTGGCGTGGATCTACCTTGTCGGGGGAAGGCTGCTCGAGGCCGGGACCATCAGCCTCGGCACCTTCGTCGCGTTCGTCCTCTATCAGGGACGCCTGTTCGGCCCGGCGCAAGGGTTGCTGGGCCTCGTCCGGAACCTCCAGTCGGCCGGGGTGAGTCTCGCGCGGGTGGTCGAGGTTCTGGGGCCCGACGACCCCGGCACCCAACCGACTGCGGGTGCGTCGGTCGCCGCCGCAGGGGAGGGTGCCATCGTGCTGACGGACGTCGCGTTCGCATACGCCGGCAAACCGCCCGTCTTCGAGGGCGTGAACCTCCGCGTGAGGCGGGGGGAGCGCGTCGGGCTTTTCGGCGCGTCGGGTGCGGGCAAATCCACACTGGTTCAACTTCTGTTCGGCCTGCGGCAGCCCGCCACCGGCGCAGTTCTGATCGATGGCCGGCCGGCGCGCGAGACATGCTCCACCTCGTGCCGCGGCGTTCTCGGGTACGCGGGGGCCGAACCCTTCCTGTTGCACGCGACGGTGGAGGAGAACCTGCGCTACGGCAATCCCGCGGCACGACGCGAGGACGTCGAGCGCGCGGCCGCGCTGGCGGAGGCCGACACCTTCATCGCTGCGCTGCCCGAAGGTTACGCCACGGTGATCGGCGGCCGCGGGCTCTCGCTCTCCGACGGCCAGCGGCAGCGGCTCGGCCTTGCCCGGCTCTTTCTCTCCGACCCCCGGATCCTCGTGCTCGACGAGGCGTTCTCCGGCCTCGATCTGGAGACGGAGGCCCGGGTGCGCGAGCATCTCTGGGCGGCGTTCCCCGATCGCACCGCGCTTGTCATTTCCCACCGGCCGGTAGGCCTCGCGGAGTTCGATCGGATACTTTTCCTGCACGACGGGTGCTTCACCACGGCGGCGCCGGACGAGGTGCGAGCGCTGCTCAAATCCGATCGCAACTGGACCGACCGGCCCGTCGCAACGCAGCCGTGATGGCGTCGCTCCGCATCGGCGTCGTGGACACCGGCGTGAATCCGTGGCATTCGCACGTGCGCGGGAAGGTCACGGGCTGCCGCATCCATCTTGGACCGGACGGAACGCTCCAGGAGGACGGGGACTTCCGTGACCCGGTGGGCCATGGAACGGCCGTGGCCGGAGTCATACGCGAGGCGTTCCCGGAGGCCGAAATCTTCGCCGTCCGGGTGTTCGGCGCCGGGGACGCCACCTACCCCTCGCTCGTCGCGCGGGGGATCCTTCGCGCGGCGGCCGAACAATGCAGCTTCGTGAACCTCAGCGTCTCGGTCCCGTCCGGCCCTGGAGAGGACGTGGTGGCCGCGGCGTGTGCGGCGGCCATCGAAGCGGGCTCGGTGCTCGTGGCCTCGGCGCGACCCGACCGGCCCGGCTGGCTGCCCGCATCGCTTCCGGGCGTCTACGCCGTCACTGCCGACGATACCCTTGCGCTCGGCGACGTCCGGACTCGCGGGCCGATGCAACTCCTGGCCTCGGGCAGGCCGCGGGACCTCGAGTTCGTGTCGCGGGACGGCAACCTGTCCGGGCACTCGTTTGCGTGCGCGCGGGGTCTGGTTTACGTCGTGCGGCAGGCGCGTGCTGCAACGTGAGATCGGCGTGCGCACCGCCGTCGACACACGCTCCGCGATCGCCGTGACAGCGCACCTGTTGCGCGCCGCGGCAGGTGATCGCCGGCTCCGCAACGGTGCGCGACACGCGGCGCGAGCCGCCTCGTCAACCGGTCTCTGCGAAATTCGGCCGCCGGCGCTCGCCGAAGGCCGCGATGCCTTCGCGGGCGGCCGCCGTGCAGGCGCTCTGCCCGAAAGCGCGGTAGCCCACCTCGAGCGCGGCGGCGAGCGTCGGCGCGCGCGCCGCCGCGCGAATCGCGTCCTCCATCAGCCCGATCACGGTCGGGCTGACGGCCATTCCGTTGGCCGCAACGGGTTCGATCGTGTCGAGCGGCGGGACCGCGACCGCGCCAACCGCGAGTGCGCGCGGGCGCCCGGCAAGCGCATGCACCTCGCCGATCGCCTGGGCGACGAGTGTGTGCTGATCGCCGGCCAGCGCCGCGACGATCCCAAGTTCGTGCGCGCGCACCGCCGTGAGCTTCTCGGCCCGGCGCAGCATCCCATCGAAGACCGCGGCGGCAGCCGGCCAGCGGCGATAGGGCACGACCATCGCGCCGATCCCGGGCAGGATGCCGAGCGTGATCTCGGGGAACTGCATCCACGCGTCACGCATCGCCACGAGGGCGTGGCAGCGCATCGCGAGCTCGAAGCCGCCACCCAACGCGATGCCGTTGAGCGCGGCCACGACGGGCTTCTCCATCGCGTCGAGGTGCACGAGCAGCCGCGAGCAGTCACGGGCGTACTGCGCGGACGCATCGGCATCGCCCAGCAGCGAAGGAAATCGACCGATGTCGGCACCGGCGCAGAACGCGCGCGTGCCGTAGCCGACGAGGACGAAGCCGGGCACGGCGTCGTCCCGCTCGTACCGCCGGAGGATGTCGAGGATCTCGTCGGTCATCTCGTCGTGCAGCGCGTTCAGGGCCTCGGGCCGGCGCAGCGTGATCACCTTGACGCCGTCGACGTCGTCGACGAGGACGTGCCGCTCGAAACGCTGGTAGTCCGGCAGCGCGCGTTTCGGCGTCGGCATCCCGGGCCGTTCGCGCGCGAAGCGTTCGACGATGCGCGCGGCTTCCGCCGGACCGAGATCGCGCATGAGTTCGAGCGGCCCGCGCCGGAAGCCCAGCGCGACCCGGCAGCCGAGATCCAGGTCCGCCGCGCCGCCGATCCCGCGATCGAGGATGTCCGCGGACTGCGACAGGAGCACGCCCAGCAGGCGGTCGCGAATCGCCGCCTCCGTGTGCGGCGCGACGTCGACGCGCTTGCCGGGTGCGACGGTGACCCAGTGGTCGACCGAGCGGAAGATCGGCGCCGGCCGATAGTGTTCGCCTTCCTCGTCCGCCTGCAGCGTGTTGGTCTCGACGATGATCGGGTTGCCGCGCGCGAGGTTCAGCACGAAAAACGGCCCCGCATGCACGAACTGGGCGGCCACGCTGTCGATTTCGGCCGCGGTCGCGCGGTCGAGCAGCAGCGCCGCCTCGTTGCACCAGTTGTCGAAGATGCGGTCGAGCATGAAACACGCCGCATCCGCCGTCGTGAGCGGCAGCTTGCCGGTCGCGCAGAACACGCGGCGCAGATGATCCACGAGGCCGGGCCCGGCGCCCGGCCAGTCGATCACCTCGACCGCGGGATTGCGCCATGCGGGCGCGAAGAAGTGCGTGACCGTCGCGCGCTGCGGATGCCGCATCGCGGCGAAGATCCGCGCGGCGGGAAGCGAGCTCGTGTTCGACGTGACGAGGGTCTCCGCGGCCACGCGCGCCTCGACGGCGGCGAAGATCCGGCGCTTGAGCGCGAGGTTCTCGGTCGCGGCCTCGATCACCCAGTCGCAATCGGCGATGGCGTCGTAGTCGGTGCTGCTGCGCAGGTTTCGAGTCACCGCGGCGGCCTCGTCGGCGCTCATCTTGCCGCGCGCGACCGCCTTTTGCGCGTACTCGCCGAAACGCGCTTGCGCGGCGTCGAGCGCGGGCTGCGCGATGTCGACGAGCGTCAGCACGAGGTCCGGCAGCGCGCTCTTGAGGTAATAGCCGATGTCCGGCCCGATCGCGCCGGCGCCGATGATCGCGACGTGCCGCGGCAGCGGGCGCACGGGAGCGTGCAGGAGGGGATTCGCACAACGAGGATTCAAGAGAGCCTCCGGGACGTGCAGGGAAACCGGAGCTTATCGCGCGCCGCCGGCGCCCGGCGGGCGATCGTCGACGGAAAGCGGGCTCACCGCAACGCGCGGCAGGCTGGGCGAAACCAGGATCGCGCCGAAACAGCCGAGGTAGATCGCGAACGCCGCGATCCACGCGAGGCCGGCCACGAAGATCCAGGGCTCGCCGACGCCCGCGAGCGGGGCAGCGACCCGCAACAGTGCCGCGAGCTGGATCAGCAGAAATGCGCCGACCATCGCCCGTGGCGGCACGAGCGGCCGGCCCGTATGTCGCAGCGCGACCCGCGTCATCAGGCCGAGCATCATCGAGCCCAGCGCGCCGACCGTGAACGCGTGCAGCGAGCCGCTCCCCGCGCCTTCGATGCCGAGATCGCCCAGGCCGAGAAGCAGGAACGCGAGCACCATCCACGCGTAGCCGAGATGCATCGTCCACAAGAGCGGAACATCGCGCACCTTCCACCCGCGCCAGCGCAACATCCGCGCCGCGTGCACCGCGAACGCGACCAGCGCCGCCAGCGCGCGCCAGTGCCGCGGCGCGTCGCCGAGATCCACGGCCGCCAGCACGAACACCGCGCCGATCGCCCCCACCTCGAGCGGCATCAGGAAGGGCACCTGGTCGCCGCGGCCGGTCGCGCGCAGATGATTGCCGGTGAACACCGGTGCGAACACGCCCGCCTTCAGCGCGAACAGCAGCACGACCGCATAGAGCGCGGTCATCAATCCGGCCTCGACCCGGCCCGCGAGAAACAGGACGTCGCCGGAGAGCATCCCGACGAGCACGATCAGGAGCAGCAGGTAATTGCGGTTGGCGACGCGCCAGAGCTGCGGGCCGAGAACCGCCAGCAGCGCCGCATAGAGCGCGCCATCGGCGGCGATCGTGAGCGGGAGCGGAAGCGCGCCGATGGTCCAGAACGCGGCACGCCCGGCAAGCCAGAGCGCCACCAGGCCGGCGAGCGGCGCGCCGCGAATCTCGGGCGTGCCGGCCCAACCGGGCAACGCCGTCAGCACCGTCGCGCAGATGATGGCGGCCGCGAATCCAAACAGCATCTCGTGGCCATGCCAGAGGTGCGGCGCGAGCATCCCCTGCGGAAAACCCGCGTAGCCGGCGCGCGCCGCGAGCCAGATCGCCATCAGCACGATGCCGTACGCCATCCCGAGCGCGCAGAACGGCCGGAACGGACTGGCCCACAGGGGCGCATACGGGAGCTCGAACGAAGCCATCGGTGGCGTGGTCCCGCGAACGTTCCGGCGTGGATCGGAAACCGTCGATTGACACCGGACGGCGAATTGTATACCGTACCCATTATACAGCATACATTTGCGCTCGCTACCCCGCCCGCTCCCGTGACGCCCGCGCTCAAACCCGTCGATCGCCCCGCCGGACTCGCCGACCAGGTGTACAAGACCCTGCGCGAGTATCTCGGCGGTCGCGTCATCGTGCCGGGTCAGCGGTTGCAGGAAGCCGCACTGGCGCTGCAGTTGGGCGTCTCCCGCACGCCGGTCCGCGAGGCGCTCGCGCGGCTCGAAAGCGACGGTCTGGTTGCGGCGGAAGGCCGCAGTTTCATCGTACCCGTCCTGTCCGATGCGGATGTCGACGAAATATACGAGCTGCGCGGCCTGCTCGAGCCGGCCGCGCTCGCCCAGGTGGCCGAGTCCATGGCGGATCCCAGGATGCTCGCGCGGATCGCGGCGGCGCTGCGCGCGGCCGAAGCGGCCAACGCCAAAGGCGACGCCGAAGCCTTCATCGAGGCGAATGCCTGCTTTCACGCGGCGTGGCCCGATCTCGTCACCAATCGCCGGCTGCTGCGCGCGATCGCGCTCAACGCGGGCCACATCCGTTACCTGCGGGTGCTGACGCTCAACAACGTCGCTGCCCGCAAGGCCGCGCTGGCAGGCATGAAGAACATCCTCGCCGCACTGCGCAAACGTGACGGCGAGCGCGCACGGCGCGTGATGCACGAACATCTGGGTGTCGCCCGCCGGCACCTCCGTCTCGTCCTCGACGACATCCGGCGCGAGGTCGCGGCCGGGGCCCCGGCCGTGTCCGCGGAACGGCCTTAGCGCCGTCGCCACGCGCCGCCACACCCGGACTGCCCATGCGAGCCGAGATCCCCTACGGCGCCTACTGGAGCACGCCGTTCGCGCGCTGGCAGGGAAGCCTCGCCCACCTGCACAGCATCGAGTTCGCAGCCCACGTCGCGCGGAACGAACTCGCCCGGCGCGGCATCGCGCCGGAGTCTCTGGACTACGGCGTGCTCGGCCTGTCGGTGCCGCAGCCGCACGCGTTCTACGGGTTGCCGTGGCTTGCCGGCCTCGCCGGCGCCGGCACCGTCGCCGGACCGACGATCATGCAGGCCTGCGCGACGGGCGTGCGGGTGCTGCTGGCCGCGGCGCAGGAGATCGAGGCCGGCATGGCCGACGTCGCGCTCGGCGTGACCTGCGACCGCACGTCGAACGGCCCGCACCTTTATTATCCGAACCCGCGCGGCACGGGCGGCACGGGCACCCACGAGGACTGGGTGCTGCAGAACTTCGACTGCGATCCGTTGGGACCGCATTCGATGCTCGACACGGCCGAGAACGTGGCGCGCAGGCATGGTTTCACGACCGCCTTGCAGCACGACATCGTGCTCCGGCGCGAGGAGCAGTACCGGATGGCGCTCGCCGACGATTCGGCGTTCCTCAAGCGGTTCATGCCGTTGCCGTTCGACGTGCCGAACGCAAACTTCCGCAAGACGCTCACCACGCTCGCCGGCGACGAAGGCGTCAACCTCTCGACGCCGGAAGGACTCGCGCGCCTCAAGCCGATGCAGCCCGGCGGCACGGTCACCTTCGGCGGGCAGACGCACCCCGCGGACGGCAATGCGGCGATTCTGGTGGTGGCCCCCGGCCGGGCGGCCGAACTCTCGTCGCAGCCGAAGATCGCAGTGCGCCTGCGGGGCTTCGGGCAGGCACGCGTGCCGTTGGGAGAGATGCCCGAAGCGGCGGTCCCGGCGGCGCGACGCGCGCTCCTGCACGCGGGACTCGCGATCGGGCAGATCGACGCGATCAAAACGCACAACCCGTTCGCGCTGAACGACCTATTTTTCGCGCGAGCGATGGGCGTGGACGCCGCGACGATGAACAACTACGGCTGCTCGCTGGTATGGGGCCACCCGCAGGCCCCGATGGGTACACGGTCGGTCATCGAATTGATCGAGGAGCTGACTCTGCGCGGCGGAGGCCGCGGACTGTTCGCCGGCTGCGCCGCCGGCGACTCCGCGATGGCGCTCGTGCTCGAGGTCGGCGACAGGCAGTAGCGCGCGCCAGCATCGCGGCGAGAGCGCCGCGACGCCGCGATCGGCGCTGCCCCGCGCAGGCGCGGGGCGCGCGGAAGGAGGGAGACATGGATCTGTCCGACTGGATCGATCGGCATGCGGCGTTCGCGCCGGAAAAGGTCGCGCTCGTCTGCGCCGGCCGGCGCCACACCTATGCGGACTTCGCGCGCGCGATCCTGCGGACCACAGCCGCGCTTGCCGCCTGCGGCACCGGTCGCGGCGACCGCGTCGCGCATCTCGGCTACAACGGCGTCGAGCAGCTCTGCCTGCTCTTCGCCTGCGCTCGGCTCGGCGCCGTGTTCGCGCCGCTGTCGTGGCGGCTCGCCCCGGCCGAGCACCGTGCGATGCTGGCCGACTGCCGCCCGCGCGTGCTGGTCGTCGCCGATCCGTTCGTCGAACCCACGGCTGGCATTCTCGACCCGGTCGCGGCGGCCGTCCGCGTGGCGCTCGGCGCCGCGCGTGACGGCTGGCTGTCGTACGACCGATTCCAGGAGTGCGGTGAATCGCCGCCGCCCCGTGTTGCCGATACCCGTTACGCATCGCCGGTGCTGCTCTGCTACACGTCCGGCTCCACCGGCGCACCGAAAGGCGTGGTGCTGACGCAGAATGCGCTGTTCCACAACGCGATCAACAGCATGCACATGCACGACTTCGTGAGCAGCGACGTCGTGCTGACCACGCTGCCGCTGTTCCACGTCGGTGGACTCAACATCCAGACGCTGCCGGCGCTGCATTGTGGCGCGACGGTCGTGCTGCACCCGCGGTTCGACCCGTCGCAGGCGATCGACGCGCTGCTGCACGACGGCATCACGCTGACCGTGCTGGTGCCGGCACAGCTCGAACTCCTGGCGCGCGAGGAACGCTGGCGGACCGCCGATCTTTCGCGGCTTCGCGCGATCACCACCGGATCGACGATCATCTGCGAGGCCTTCGTGCGCCGGAACCTGCAGCGCGACGTGCCGCTGCTTCAGGTCTACGGCGCGACCGAGACCTGCCCGATCGCCGCGTACCAGCGGATCGACGACGCGGCGCTGCATCCGGGCTCGGTCGGCAAGCCGGCGCTGCATTGCGATCTCAGGATCGTCGACGAAGCCGGCCGCGACGTGCCCGCCGGCGCGACCGGCGAAATCCTCGTTCGCGGCCCGAACGTGATGGATGGCTACTGGAACAAGCCGCTTGATACGGCCGCGGCGCTCGATACTGGCTGGTACCACACCGGCGACGTCGCGCACGCCGATGCCGACGGTTACCTTTACGTCGACGGGCGGTGCCGCGACGTGATCATCTCCGGTGGCGAGAACATCTATCCCGCCGAGATCGAGAATGCGCTCGCCGACTGCGCCGAGATCGCGGAGGTCGCGGTGGTCGGCCGCCCCGATGACCGCTGGGGTGAGGCCGTCGTCGCGGTCGTCGTCCCGGCGCGGGGTGCGCAGATCTCGCGCGAGAAGCTGTCCGCGTTGCTCGTCGGGCGCGTCGCCCGCTTCAAGCATCCGCGCGACGTCGTGTTCGCCGAAAGCCTCCCCCGCACGGCGCTCGGCAAGGTCAAGCGCGAAGAGCTGAAGCGCATGGCGCGGCGCGAGCCCGTCACCGGCCAGGCATGAGACATCCTGTGTCGACCTCCGGGCGCGGGAAACCGCGATGTGCCTCGGTCGTGGGTCCGGCTTCAGCCGGATGCCGGACGCCTGCGAGTCGCAAGCCGCCTGAAGGCGGCCCCACGCCGGTCGTGGGTCCGGCTTCAGCCGGATGCCGGTCGTGGGTCCGGCTTCAGCCGGATGCCGGACGCCTGCGAGTCGCAAGCCGCCCGAAGGCGGCCCCACGCCGGCGCGAGCCCGTCACCGACCGCATGAGACAGCGAAAGGATCCGTGATGGCGGCCAGAATCGGCATCGACGTCGGAGGCACGTTCACCGACTTCATCCTGACCCGGGACGAGGCCCCCCCGGTCCTGCATAAAGTGCTGTCGACCCCGGCCGATCCGTCGATCGCGGTGGTCACGGGCCTGGCCGAGCTCGCGGCAATGGTCGATCCGGCGCGTAGCTTCGAGTCGTTCGCCGCGTCGATCGAAACGATCGTCCACGGGACGACGGTCGCCACCAACGCGACGCTGACCGGGACCGGCGCGAAGTCGGCGCTCATCACGACCGAAGGCGTGCGCGACGCGCTCGAGATGCGCCGCGGCATTCGCGAGGAACAGTACAACAACGCCTACACCAACGTGAAGCCGCTCGTGCCGCGCCACCTGCGCATCGGCGTGAAGGGGCGCCTCGACCGCGCCGGCCGCGAACTCCTGCCGCTCGCGCTTGCCGACGTGCGGCGCGCGCTCGAGCACTTCCGGCAGGAAGGCGTGCAGGCGGTCTCGATCTGCTTCATGAACTCGTTCGCCAATCCCGCGCACGAGCAGGCGGCCGCCGATCTGGTCCGCGAAGCGATGCCCGACGCCTTCCTCACCGTCTCGTCCACGCTGCTGCCGTCGATCCGCTTCTACGAGCGACTGTCGACGACGGCGCTCAATTCGTATGTCGGCCCGAAGCTCAATCGCTACCTCGAGCAACTCGTCAGCCGTCTCCAAGCTGTCGAATTTCGCGGCCTCCTGCTCGTCATGCAGAGCAACGGCGGAGTCATGGCGCCGGAAGTCGCCCGCAGCAAGCCGGCGCTGACGCTGCTGTCGGGGCCCGCCGGGGGGCCCGGTGCGGGCCTGTTCTACGCGAAAGCGCTGGGGCGGAACAAGGCGATCACGACGGACATGGGCGGCACGAGCTTCGAGGCCTCGGTCGCGGTCGGCGCGCCGATCCTCGTCAACGACGGCGAAATCGCGCGCCACAAGATCGCGCTGCCGATGCTCGACATCCACACCATCGGCGCCGGCGGCGGCTCGATCGGCTGGATCGATCCCGGCGGCATGCTGCGCATGGGCCCGCAAAGCGCCGGCGCCGATCCCGGACCGGCCTGTTACATGAAGGGCGGCACGCTGCCAGCCGGAACCGATGCGAACCTCGTGCTGGGCTACCTCGACCCCGCCTATTTCGCCGGTGGCCGGATGCGGCTATCGGTCGATGCGGCGCGCGACGCGATCGCCCGGCACATCGCCCTGCCGATGGGCCTGTCGGTCGAGGACGCGGCCGCGGGGATGTTCCGCGTGGTCTGCAACAACATGGCGCAGGGTGTGCGCGAAGTGACGATCAAGCGTGGCTACGACCCGCGCGAGTTCCCGTTCATCGCCGCCGGCGGCGCCGGCCCCATCCACTCGTGCCAGATCTGCAACGAGCTCGAGATCCCGCTGCAGATCGTGCCGCGGGAGTCCTCGGTGCTATGCGCAATGGGGATGTTGCTGTCCGACCTCCAGCACGATTTCGTCCGCACCTTCGTGGCCGATCTGGCGACGCTTGACTGGGCACGGCTCGCCGCGCGGGTCGACGACATGATCGGCGAAGGCGAACGGCAGCTCGTCGCCGAGCGCATCCCCGCCTCCGCCCGCAGTTACACGGTGACGCTCGATTGCCGCTACGTGAAGCAGTATCACGAGGTCGGCGTCGGCGTCGCGCGCGAGACGATCCGCGCGCGGGACGGCGCGGCCGTCGCGCAGGGGCTGCATCGCGAGCACAACCGTCTGTACGGCTATTCGCTCGAGCACGAGAAGGCGCCGATCGAGATCATCAACGTCCGCGTGCAGGCGGTCGGCAGCACCGACAAGCCGCGCCATCCCGAAGAGGAATGGTCCGGCGCGGACGCCGCGTCGGCGCAGAAGGGCCGGCGCAACGCGTACGTCCCGGAGGACAACGCGTTTCGCCCGGTGCCGGTCTACGACGGCCACAGTCTGCACTTCGGCCAGCGCATCGTCGGGCCGGCGATCATCGAGGAAGTGACGACCGCGGTGGTGCTCACCGGGTCCTGGGATGCGATCGTCGACAAATTCGGCTCGTTCGTCCTGTACTTGAAGGGGTGCGAGGACCTGATCGAGGGCGTCCTCGCCGCGCGCAGACAGGAGGTGACGACATGAAGATCGACCCGATCCTGCTGTCGGTGTATGCGCGCACGTTCAAGTCGATCACCGACGAGATGAGCCTTTCGATGGAGCAGACGACGCGCTCGCCGATCCTGTGCGAGGCGAAGGACTTCGTCACCGGCCTCTACGATGCCGACGGCCGGATGCTGGAGCAGACCGAGAACCTGCCGATCCTCGCGTTCTCGCTGGCGCCGGTGTGCAAGTACCTCCGGCAGTACTTCGGCGACGAGATCTATCCGGGCGACGTCATCTTCCACAACGACGTGTTCAGCCTGGGCAACCAGAACAACGACGTCGCTGCCTTCAAGCCGGTGTTCTTCGAGGGCCGGCTCGTCGGCTGGACCGCGGTGAAGGGACACCAGGCCGACATCGGCGGCGCCGTCGCCGGCGGCTACAACCCGAACGCGACCGAAGTCTGGCAGGAAGGCCTGCGCATTCCGCCGGTCAAGGTCATCGAAAAGGGCAAGCTGCGCAAGGACGTCTGGGAGCTGATCTTCGCCAACATCCGGTTCGACATCGTCCGCCACGACATGCAGGCCGAGATCGGCGCCTGCACCATCGGCGAGCGGCGCCTCACCGCGCTGCTGGAGAAATACGGCGTCGACCATTTCGACGCGCACAAGAGGGCGCTGTTCGAAGCGACGCGGCGGATGATGGAGGCCGAGATCGGCAAAATCCCCAACGGCCGCTACTCGGGCGAGGGCTACGTCTACTACGACGGCCGGCACGAAGGTTCGAAATTCACGATCCGCGTCGACATCGACGTCACCGACCGCAAGGTTCGGTTCGACTACTCGCGCACCGATGCGCAGACCAACGGTTTCGTCAACGGCACGTTCACGTCGAGCGCGTCGGCGACGATCCTGACGCTCTTGCAGATGATCAACCCGGACATCCCGCACAACGAGGGGATGGTCGAGGCGATCGAGATCGTGATCCCCGAGGGGACGATCCTGAACGCGTCGTACCCGAAGGCGACGACGTTCGGCAACCACCTGTGCCCGCCGAACGCCGACGCGATCCAGCGGGCGCTGGCGCCGGTGATGCCCGACCGGGTGACCGCCGGCTGGAACAACCTGCTCTGCTCGCTCACCACCGGCATCGACCCGGAGAAGAAGGACAAGTACGTCGACATCGGCTTCATGGGACTGAAGGGCGGCTCCGGCGCGATGCGCGGCGTCGACGGCTACGACCACATCGGGATGATCGATGCGTCGGGCGGGCTGCTCGACCAGGACTACGAGATGTTCGAGCAGCAGACGCCGCACCTGCTGCTCAAGCACGAGCTCCTGCCCGACTCCGCCGGCGCCGGCCAGTGGCGCGGCGGCCTCGGTGTGGAGACCATGTTCCGGATCGGCTCCGACGACACCCAACTCGTCACGTTCGGCGACGGCGATTTCGAGCCCGCGTTCGGCCTGTTCGGCGGCGGCAAGGGCACGCTCAACTTCATCCGCCTCACGTACCCGGACGGTCGTACCGTGACGCCGAAGAACAAGGACCTGATCACCGGCGTGCCGAAGGGAACGATCTACCACCAGCAGGCGGGCGGCGGTGGCGGCTACGGCGATCCGGCGAAACGCGACCGCGCGGTGCTGCGCGAGGAGGTGAAGAACGGCGTCGTCTCGGCGCAGGCCGCGCGCGACCTCTACGGTTTGGCCGACGACGCGTAGCCGCCCATGGACTTCGAGCTCACCCCCGAGCAGCGGCAGATCCGCGATCTCTTCGCGCGCTTCGTCGACGCCGAGGTGGCGCCGCGGGCGGCGGCGATCGACGCGGCGCACGCGTATCCGCGGGAACCCATGCGCCGGCTCGCGGAACTCGGGTTTTTTGCGATGCGCTATCCGGAGAATGTCGGTGGCCTCGGCCTCGACCTCGCCACGTTCTCGCTCGCGCTCGCCGAGATCGCGCGCGGTTCGATGTCGCTCGCCGGCTGCGCGGCGATGCAGGCGCTGATGGGGACAAAGTTCCTGCACCTCCTCGGCAACGACGAGATTGTCGCGCGGCTCTTCAAGCCGGCGCTCGCGGCGGAGAAGATCGGGGCGATCTGCATGACCGAACCCAACGCCGGATCCGATCTCGACAGCATCGCGACGACGGCCACGCGGGTGGCCGGCGGGTATGTGTTGAACGGGCAGAAGACGTGGGTAACCGCCGCGCCGGTCGCCGACTTCTTCACGGTGTTCGCGCGGGCGGGCGACGCGCGCAAACTGACGATTTTCCTGGTCGAGCGTCATTTCCCGGGCCTTGTCGTCGGGCGGGCCATCGACAAGATGGGCGTATGGGCGCTGCCGACTTCCGAGCTCGCGCTCGACGGCTGCTTCGTCCCGGACAGCCATCGGCTGAGCCGCGCCGAGGGCGACGGCGAGGAGCACCTGCGGCAAACGCTGGCCGAAATCCGGATCATCACCGGCGCAATGGCGCTGGGCGTCGCGCGCGCGGCACTCGACGAGGCCGTGCGTTACGCCGGCGAGCGGCAGCAGTTCGGCAAGCCGATCAACCGCTTCCAGGCGATCCAGATCAAGCTCGCCGACATGGCCACCGACTTCGAAGCGGCCGTGCAACTGGTCCGCTACGCCGCGTGGCGCAAGGACAGCGGGGCGCCGCACCACAAGGAGGCGGCGATGGCGAAGCTCTTCGCGACCGAGGCTGCGGCGCGCATCTGCGACCAGGCGGCGCGGGTGCTTGCGTCCTATGGCTATGCGATGGAGTATCCGGTGCAGCGCTACCTGCGCGACGTGCGGTTCACGTTGATCGGCGGCGGCACCAGCGAGATCCTGAAGCTCATCATCGCCAAGGAGATGACGAGGTGAATCGATGACGACGGCGACGCGAACGATGCCGATCAAGGTGGTGCTGGCGAAGCCGGGGCTCGACGGGCACGACCAGGGTGCCAAGGTCGTCGTCCGCGCGCTGATGGCGGCCGGGATGGAGGTGATCTATACCGGCCTGCGGCAGACGCCCGAGGCGATCGCCGGGATCGCGCTGCAGGAGGACGTCGACGTGATCGCGTTGTCCAGCATGGCGGGTTCGCATCTTGCGTTCTGCCGGCGACTGAAGCCGCTGCTCGACGCAGCCGGGCAGGGCGAAAAGCTGTGGATCATCGGCGGCAACATCCCGCGGCAGGATCACGACGTGCTGCGCGGACTCGGTTTCAAGGGAATTTTCGCCACCGGCGCGCGGCTCGACGACATCACCGCCTTCATCCGAGGAAACGTCCAGTGAGCGAGAAGGGCCGCCCCGAGCGCGAAATGCTCCCTCCTAGAGGGACGGCGCGCAGCGCCAAGGGTGCACCGATGAACGATCGCCTGCCCGCGGGCGCCGAACCGGTGGTCAACGAATCGGGGATCCCGATCCAGCCGCTGTACACGGAGGCCGACGTCGCGGCGAGCGGCGGCGCCGCGATGCTGGGGCGGCCCGGCGAGTACCCGTTCACGCGCGGCATCCATCCGCTGATGTACCGCAAGCAGCCGTGGACGATGCGCCAGTACACGGGTTTCGGCAATGCCGCGGACACGAACGCGCGCTTCAAGTACCTCATCGCGAACGGGCAGACGGGCCTCAACGTCGCGTTCGACCTGCCGACGCAATGCGGCCTCGATTCCGACGACCCGCTCGCGGACGGCGAAGTCGGCCGCGTCGGGATGGCGATCGACACGCTGCGCGACTTCGAGATCGCCTTCGAGGGGATCGACCTCGACCGGATCACCGTCTCGCTGACGATCAACGGCGCCGCCGCGATCCTGATCGCGATGTACCTGGCGATGGCCGAGCGGCGCGGCTTCGACGTGAAGGCGCTGCGCGGCACGGCGCAGAACGACATCCTGAAGGAGTTCATCGGCCGCGGTACGTGGATCTTCCCGGTCGAGCCGTCGCTGAAGCTCGTCGGCGACACGATCGAGTACTGCGCGACACACGCGCCGAAGTACAGCCCGGTCTCCGTCTGCGGCTACCACATCCGCGAGTCCGGCGCGAACCCGGCGCAGGAGATGGCGTACGCGTTCTGCATTGCCCGCGCCTACGCCGACGAGGCGCTGCGGCGCGGCATGTCGATCGACGAGTTCGCCGGCCGCCTGTCGTTCAATTTCAACATCTTCGGCAACCTGTTCGAACAGGTGGCGAAGTTCCGCGCCGGGCGCGCGCTGTGGGCCGCGATCGTCCGCGACCGGTATGGCGCGCAGAAGCCCGGCTCGATGTGGATGCGGATGATCGCCGGCGGCGGCGGCAGCGGGCTCACGTTCGAGCAGCCGGAGCTCAACATCGTGCGCGGCGCCTACTACGCGCTGATCAGCGCGCTCTCCGGTGCGCAGACGATGGCGCTGTGCTGCTACGACGAGGCATACACGATCCCGAGCGAGCGCGCGCAGCGCATCTCGCTGCGCACGATGCAGCTCCTGATCGAGGAAATGGGGCTCTGCGACACCGTCGACCCGCTCGGCGGCTCGTACTATGTCGAGACGCTCACCAACCAGATGCGCGCCGAGATGGAACGGATCATCGCCGATGTCGACGCGCGCGGCGGCATCGTCGGTCTGGTGGCGACCGGCAGCGTCCAGGCACAGGTCTCGGCGCAGGCCTACGCGCGCCAGACGGACATCGAGGCCGGCCGGTTCCGCAAGGTCGGCGTCAACTGCTATCGCGTCGACGAAGGCGAACCGCAGGTGGAGTTCCACCCGTACGACGAAGCGGACGCCGGGGCGCAGATCGCGCGGCTCGCCCTGGTCCGCCGCACGCGCGACAATGCCGCCGTCGCGCATGCGCTCACCGAGGTGCGCCGGGCCGCGGCGGAGGGCATCAACACGATGCCGGCGATCGTCGATGCGGTGAAAGCGTACGCGAGCGTCGGCGAGATCACCGCTGTTCTGGTCGCCGTCTACGGCCGCTACCGCGAGCCGGTACGTTTCTAGGAGCCCTGCCATGGCCGTCGAGGAATATTGGGCCCCCGCGTCTCTGCCCGCCGCGCTGGAACACCTGCGCGGCGGCGACGTCACGGTTCTCGCGGGCGGCACCGACCTGATGCCGCAGAGCCATGCGGGACGCGTGACGTTCAAGCGCGGCCTCATGAACATCCGGCGCGTGCCCGGGCTCGACGCGATCGCGCGGGATGGCCTCGGCGTCCGCATCGGCGCGCTGTGCACGATCGGCGAACTCCTGCGCGATCCGCTGGTGCGCACGCAATTCGGCATCCTCGCCGAGGCCTGTGACCACTTCGCGAGCGATCAGTTGCGCAACGCCGCGACGATCGGCGGCAACGTCTGCAACGCGTCGCCCGCGGGAGACACGCTCCCGCCGCTGCTCGTGCTGGACGCCGAGGTGGAGCTCGCGGCGAAGCCCAACGGCCGGGTCGAAACCCGCCGCGTGCCGCTCGCCGATTTCTTCGTCGGTCCCGGCAAGACGGTCCGGGCGCCGAGCGAGCTGCTGTGCGCGATCTGGCTGCCGCTGCCGCCGCCCGGCTTCGTCGGCCGCTTCTTCAAGTTCGGCATGCGGCCCGCCCTCGACATCGCGGCGATCGCCATCGGCATCGGCGGCGTGCGCGCCGGCCACACGCTCACCGGAGCCCGCGTCGCGTTCGGCGCCGTGGCGCCGGTGCCGATGCGGGCCCGCAATACCGAGGTCGCGCTTACGGGCACCGTGCTCGACGCCGCGTCCATTGCGCGAATCGCCGCCGTTGCCCGCGACGAAGTGCGCCCGATCGACGACGTGCGCGCGTCGGCCTGGTACCGCCGCGAACTCGTGTTCAACATGACGAAAAGGATGCTCGGCGATGTCGCTCAAGCGTGAAATCGGCTTCGTGCTGAACGGTATCCGGACCCGCGCGACGGTGCCGGTGGAGATGAGCACGCTCGCGATGCTGCGCGAGGTCATCGGCCTCACCGGCACCAAGTATGCGTGCGGCGAGGGCGAGTGCGGCGCGTGCACGATCGTCGTCGACGGCAAGTCGACGTGCTCGTGCCTCATGTTCGCGGTGGATTGCGAGGACCGCCTGCTGACGACGATCGAGGGGATCGCCCGCGACCCGCTCGGCGAAAGGCTCGAGCAGGCGTTCGTCGAATGCGGCGCCGTGCAGTGCGGGTTCTGCACGCCCGGGATGATCGTCCAGGCGAGGAACTGGCTGGAGGCGCACCCGCACCCATCGCGCTCGGAAATCGAGCGCGCCATCGAAGGCAACCTGTGCCGGTGCACGGGGTACGTGAAGATCGTCGACGCCATCGCCGCGGTGGCCGGGAAAGAGGCCTGAGGACGTTGCCATGAAGGTGATCGAGAAAGAATCGTTGATCGGCAAGCGCATCGCCAAGCTCGATGCGCCGGAGAAGGCGAGCGGCAAGACGCGCTACGTCCACGACCTCGATCTGCCGGGCCAGCTCTACGGCAAAATCCTGCGCTCGACCCGGGTCCATGCCCGGATCAAGCGGATCGACGTTACGAAGGCGCGTGCCCTGCCGGGCGTGCACGCGGTGCTCACGGCGGCGGACGTGCCGTACCAGCGCCCGCTCGGCGTGGGCAAGGACCAGTTGCCGCTCAAGGGCGACAAGGTCAGAAGCCGGCGCGACGAGATCGCGGCGGTCGCGGCGGAGAACGAAGACATCGCGGCCGCGGCGCTCGCGCTGATCGAGGTCGAGTACGAGGATCTGCCGCCGCTGACCGATCCCGCCGCGGCGCTGGTACCCGGCGCGCCGGTGATTCACGACGAGAAGACACCGCCGTCTGCCCCGCACGACTCGCTGAAGCCGGGCACGCCCGGCGACGCCGAAGCGCACCGGCACAACGTCGCGATGACCTTCGACTACGAACAGGGCGATGTTGCGGTCGGCGAGGTCGAGTCCGACGTGATCGTCGACGACTGGTTCCGCCTGCACTACGTGACGCACTGCTGCATGGGCGTGTCGGGCGTCATCGCCGAGTTCGGTCCGACCGGCAACCTGACGCTCTATTCGAACACGCAGGTGCCGTTCCTGCACAAGCGCGAGTTCGCCGAAATCCTCGGCATGGACCCGGGCCGCATCCGCATCATCCAGCCGCCGATCGGCGGCGCCTTTGGCTCGAAGCTCGACATCTATCCGTTCGAGCCGATCTGCGTGTTCCTCGCGAAGGCGACCGACCGGCCGGTGAAGCTCGTGTTCTCGCGCGAGGAGGAGTTCGTCGCGTCGCCGACCCGGCAGCCGGTCCTGCTCAGGCTGCGGAGCGGCGCGAAGAAGGACGGCACGCTCACCTTCCGCACCTGCGAAACGCTGCACGACAACGGCGCGTACACGTCCTGGGGCGCGACGACACCATTCGTGATGATGCAGACGATCTCGTCGCTGTACCGCGTCCCGCACTGCAAGTACCACACGACCGCGGTCTACACGAACAATCCGTATGCCGGGTCGTTTCGCGGCTACGGCAATCTGCAGGCGACGTTTGCCGTCGAGCAGCACATGGACAAGCTCGCCGAGGCCCTGGGGATCGACCCGCTGGAAATGCGCCTGACCAACGCGCAGGACCCGGGCGAGGTCACGCCGCAGGGGTTGCACTTCAAGACCTGCGGCCTCAAGGAATGCTTGCGCACCGCTGCCTCGGCATCGCACTGGCGCGACAAGCATGCCGCGGCGATCGCGGCGCAAAAGGCGCCGGGCCGCTACAAGCGCGGCGTGGGCATGGCGTCGATGCTGCACGTCGGCGGCGGCGCGAAGATCTATCCATCCGACGGCTGCGGGACGATCCTCAAGATCGACGACTTCGCGCACGTCACGCTGCTGACCGGCGCCTCCGAGATCGGACAGGGTTCGGAAACGGTGCTGGCACAACTCGTCTGCGAGGAGCTCGGCCTGCCGCTCGACGTCGTGACCGTCGTCAACAATGACACCGACATCACGCCGTGGGACGTTGGCGTGCACGCGAGCCGCACCACGTTCATCGGCGGCAATTCGGCGATCGGCGCGGCGCGCAAGGCCAAGGCCAAGATCCTCGCCGCGGCCGCCAAGGTGACCGGGTTGCCCGAGGCCGAACTCGAGCTGCGCGCCGGGCACATCGTTCGCACCGCCAACGGCGAAGCCCTCATGAACCTCGCGAAGCTCCTGCGCTCGCTGCACTTCTCGGACAAGGCCGAGCTCGTGATGACGACGCACTACTACGAACCCCCGTCGCACCACCAGGACAAGGCCTTCAAGGGCGACGTCTCGGCCGCGTATGCGTGGGCAACCCAGGTCGTCGAGGTCGAGGTCGACACGGAGACCGGGGTCGTCAAACTCCTCAAGGTGACCGGCGCGCACGATGTCGGCCGGGTGCTGAACCGCCTGGGCATCGAGGGCCAGATCGAAGGCGGGATCGTGATGGGCCAAGGCTACGCGATCACCGAGGAGCTGATCGTCGAGGACGGCATCGTCCGCAATCCCGGCTTTCGCGACTACAAGCTCGTCACGGCGCCTGAAGTCCCTGCGATGGACATCCATTTCATCGAGACGATGGACGGCGAAGGCCCGCAAGGCGCGAAAGGCGTCGGGGAGGCCCCGGCAATTTGCGTCGCTGCGGCGACGGCCAATGCGATCTGCAATGCGACCGGCGTGCGCATCCACGAGCTGCCGTTCACCCCCGAAAAGGTGTACCGGGCACTGCACCGCGCCAGGGCGCCGGCGGGGGCCGCCTGATGCGGCGGCGTACGGTGCTCTCGCTCGAGCAGGCGCTGTCGCTGCCGTATGCGACGCTGCGCTTTGTCCAGCTCGGGTGGCGCGTGATCCGCATCGAGTCCACCCCGTCGGGCGAGGGCCTGCCGGGCGATCCGAATCGCTACATCGGCCGCAATGCCGTGGACGACGACCGGCGCACGTACTTTGTCGCGCCGAACGTCGGCAAGGAAGCGATCGCGCTCAACCTCAAGGACGCGCGCGGCCGCGTGACGCTGCGGCGCCTGATCGCAGCGCTCGACGTCGACGTGTTCTGCTGCAACGTGCTGCCGGGCCGCTATCAGAAGCTCGGCATCGACTACGACACGCTGTCCGCCGCGAAGCCTGGCCTCATCTGGGCGGGTATTTCCGCGCTGGGGCCCGAACACCCGGATGTTCCCGGGTACGACCCGGTGCTGCAGGCGATGGCCGGGTTCATGGAGCTCACCGGCGACCCAAAAGGCCCGCCGATGGTGACCGGCGTGCCGATCGTCGACCTGAAGGCGGGCGACGAGGTTTACGCCAACGTGCTGCTCGCGCTCGCCGAGCGCGCGGAAACCGGATGCGGCCGGCGGATCGACGTGTCGATGCTGCAGGCCGCGGCGTCGTGGCTCATCACCACGCTTCCGCTCGTCGACTTCGACTGCGACCCGACCGAGATCACGCGCGCCGGCAACGAGCACCGCAAGTTCATTCCGACCAACGTCTATCCGACGCGCGACGGCTTCATCTACGTCGCGATCGGCTCGGACGTGCAATGGAAGCGGCTGACCGAGACGGCGATGTTCGCGCCGGTCGCGCACCCGACGCGCGTGACCAACGCCGGCCGCCAGCAGGATCGGGTCGACCTGCGCCGCGACTTGACCGACATCACGCAGGCCTGTCTTACCGCCGAAATCGCCGCGACGCTGTCGGCAGCGACCATTCCCTGGGCCGCGATCAACGACATCCGACAGGTCCGCGAATTGCCCACGCTCGCCGGCAGGTTCACCACCACGCGCACGCCACAGGGACGGACGATCCGGATGCAGCCGGCCGGTGTGAGCCTGCCCGGCATGCGCAGCGAATACCCATTCCCGCCGAAGTACGCCGAGCACACGCGGAAGGTGCTGGTGGAGGCAGGGTTCACCGACGACGAGATTTCCTCGCTTGCGCGGCAGGGTGTCGTAGGAACAATCGAACGGCCGCCGGAGGCATCGGTGGCAAACTACAAGGAGACGGGAACATGAATGCAGCAACATCGAGCAAGGTCGCACTGGCGCTGGCGCTGGCGCTGGTGCTGGCCTCCACCTCCGCGATCGCCCAGGTCAAGATCGGCGTGATTGCCTCGGCGACCGGGTCAACCGCGGTGGTCGGCATCCCGCAAAAGAACACGGCGGCGCTCTTGCCGAAGAAGATCGGCGAC